>Ga0315281_10001020_pt1 | contig 40712 bp, 37 predicted proteins | sample YL17G07_0_MG_FD_204540 | JGI IMG/M metagenome (GOLD analysis project Ga0315281, IMG submission 204540) | Sediment microbial communities from Yellowstone Lake, YNP, Wyoming, USA - YL17G07_0 | ecosystem: Environmental > Aquatic > Freshwater > Lake > Sediment | place: USA: Wyoming | collected...
ATCGTTTCATCGACCACTCGATCGGGCTTCGTGGCACGCCGCTGATCGTGGCCAATCCCAACCCCAACGGCTACATCAACCCGGTGTTGGAGTGGGACACGAACAATCCGATGGACGGCCTCGCCTGGTCGAACAAGGGGTTCGAAGGCAAACCCGGCGATGTGCTCTATACCGCCGTGTTCGGCATTATCGACAACGGTCCCGAAAGCCTGCGTCCGATGTGGCCGGCAGTTGTGCGCGTCGAGTTCCTGAATCCGACCGGCGTCAAGTGGTCGATCTTCGCCGAGAACATCGATCCGGGCCCCAACGCCTACCAGAAGAAGGAAAACCGCGGTGGGTTCGAGCGCACCAACGACGTCGAGTTCAGCATGGACGGCAAGACGATGTACGTTGCGGACTACGGCGAACTCTACGTGAACTACCAGATGGAGTCGCCGTTCTACACGACGCCGAAGTCTGCAGTGGTCTGGACCATCACGAAGGAATAAGGCGGTCCTGTTTCATCCTATCCGGCGGCCGCTTCGGCCGCCGGATTTTTTTGTCCAGTGCTTGCGGAAAAAACAAAGCGCTGCGCTTACCTGGCCGCTGCGCCGGCCTTCCCGATCAATTCCTGCAGGATGGGGTCCGAGCGCAGGTCCGACTCGTTCACGGTCACTGTTGCCGCGAACGTTCCATCGTCCAGTTCGCGCAGATCATGCAGGGCGACGCGCTTGTTTTGGTGGATCATGCTGGCGAGCAGGGCATTGAGGCGGTCGCGTACCGCATTTGAAATGGCCTCGTCGCCGGGCGTTCGCGCAACGCCATCGGGACGCACGCGATGCAGCGACTCCGCCAAAGGATCCGGCGATTCGATCCAGAACTTGCACCAGCCCGCCGACTCACAGCCGCGAAACTGGGCCTCCACCGGTGCGGCGTGCTTTGATTCGGGGGCGGGTGGTTCCGCGCGAACCGCCATTGGAACGCACAATAATCCGAGCAATGCGGCGCCGGAAGCGAGCAAGTTCGGTGACGCTTTGGGCATCAAGAGCATGAACGGCGTTATATCAGATTTCACTGCAGCATCAACGTAAGCACCGCAGTTCGGGCCGGTAGAATAGCCGCCTGTGACCGCAGCTCAGTCACCACCTGCCGGACCATTTGATCACCTGCCTGCATCCATGCACAAGCACATTGACGACGTCATCGGTATTCGCGGCGCGCGCCAGAATAACCTCAAGAATCTCGATCTCGATCTGCCGCTGAATGAATTGCTGGTTGTGACCGGCGTGTCCGGTTCCGGCAAGTCCTCGCTGGTGTTCGACACGCTCTATGCCGAGGGCCAGCGCCGCTACGTGGAGACGTTCTCCCCGTATGCCCGCCAGTTTCTCGATCGCATGGACAAGCCGCAGGTCGATCGTATCGACGGCATTCCGCCGGCCATCGCCATCGACCAGACCAATCCGGTGCGCACATCGCGCTCGACAGTCGGCACGATGACGGAACTAGCCGATTACCTGAAGCTGCTGTTCGCGCGCGCTTCGCAGCTCTACTGCCGCGGCTGCGCCCGGCCGGTGCGCCGCGACAATCCCGATTCCATTTATGCCGATTTGCAGGCGAGGGCGCGGCAGGCCGGCGATCCGCGGCTGGTGATTACGTTCCCGGTCGACATTCCGAAGAATTTCTCCGAAGAGGAAATCCTCAAGCTGCTGGAGAGCCAGGGCTACACCCGTATCCATTCCAAGGCCAAGGACCGGCTGGAAGTCGTGCAGGACCGCTTGCGCATATCTTCCGCGGAACGGGCGCGCGTCATCGAAGCGCTGGAGGCCGCACTGCGCGTCGGCAATGGAAGCGTCAACGTATACGCCACCCACCTCACCCCAGCCCTCTCCGCCCGTGAGGGCGGAGAGGGAGATGAGAAACATCGTGCCAACGCGACGGACACAAGTGCTGCTTCTCGCGCCACTTCAAATGTAGGAAAGGGCGAACGAAACCGCGACGGTGCAATTGCTGACCATGCATCCGGCTCCCTCTCCGCCGCTGGCGGGGGAGAGGGCCGGGGTGAGGTGGTGGCTGGTGTATGGAAGTACTCCGCCGATCTTCACTGTCCCGACTGCAACATCGCCTATCGCGAACCAAGCCAGAGCACATTCTCGTTCAATTCGCCGGTCGGCGCCTGCGACACCTGCCGCGGCTTCGGCCGTGTCATCGGCGTCGATTACGGGCTGGTGATTCCCGACGAATCGAAGACCTTGGCTAGCGGTGCGGTCAAGCCGTGGCAGACGCAAAGCTTCAGGGAATGCCAGGACGATCTGGTGAAGTACGCCAGGAAACGCGGCATCCCGCTCGACAAGCCCTGGCGGAGCCTGAGCGTGGCGCAGAAGGGCTGGGTCATCGAGGGCGAGCCGGAATGGGTGAGCTGGAAGGCGTCCTGGCCCGGCGTCTGGTATGGCGTGAAGCACTACTTCGACTGGCTGGAGAGCAAGGCCTACAAGATGCATATCCGCGTGCTGCTCTCGCGCTATCGCGCGTACACGCCGTGCACGGATTGCCAAGGCAGCCGCCTGAAGCCCGACGCGCTGTTGTGGCGGGTCGGCAACCAGCAGGATGCGGATGCCGTCATCGAGCCGCGCCTGCGTTGTCGTCCGCAGCGGGTCGCATGGAACGACGCGCAACTGCGCGAGGTGCCCGGCCTGACCATCCAGGATCTGATGTGTGTGTCGGTGGATCGTTGCGCGAAGTTTTTTGCATCGGTACATCTTCCCGGCGTTGCGCTGGACGAAGCAACAGAACTGCTGCTCGGCGAGACTCGCTCCAGGCTTTCCTATCTGCAGCAAGTCGGACTCGGTTATCTGACACTCGACCGCCAGTCGCGCACGCTGTCCGGGGGCGAAGTCCAGCGCATCAACCTCACCACCGCGCTCGGCACGTCGCTGACTAACACGCTGTTCGTACTGGATGAGCCGTCGATCGGCCTGCACCCGCGCGACATGGGCCGCGTGATTGCGGTCATGCGCAAACTGCGCGACGCCGGCAACTCGCTGGTGGTGGTCGAGCATGATCCGCAGATCATGTTCGCGGCTGATCGCATTCTCGACATGGGGCCGGGGCCCGGCGAGAAGGGCGGCGAGATCGTGTTCTTCGACCGGCCGGCCGCACTCGCGGCCAGCGCCAATTCGCTGACTGGCGAATACCTGCGCGGCCGGCGGCGCGCCGACGCCGGGCTGAATCGTTTAGCGGTGAAGCCGGAGGATCCGCGGCTGGAAGTGCTTGGCGCGACGGAGCACAACCTGAAGAATATCGACGTTGCGATTCCGCTCAACCGGCTGGTGTGCATGACCGGCGTATCGGGCTCGGGTAAATCCACGCTCATGCAGGACGTGCTGCACCCTGCTCTGCTGAAACGCAAGGGCAAGCCTAGCGAAGCGGCCGGCGCGCACAAGGCGCTGGCCGGTGCGGAATTGGTCGGTGATGTCGTGATGGTGGACCAGAAGCCGATCGGGCGCACCACGCGCTCCAACCCTGCAAGTTATGTCGGTGCCTTCGATGCGATCCGCGACCTGTTCGCAAAGTCGCCGATGGCGAAGGAGCGTGCCTACAAGCCGGGCATGTTCAGCTTCAACTCCGGCGACGGCCGTTGCCCGACCTGCGGCGGCAATGGCTTCGAGCACGTCGAGATGCAATTCCTCTCCGACGTCTATCTGCGCTGCCCCGATTGCGACGGCCGCCGCTACCGGCCGGAGACCCTCGAAGTCACCATCGCGCCCGACGGCAAGCCGGCCAAGAGCATTGCCGACGTTCTCGATCTGACGGTGTCCGAGGCGATGGACTATTTCGCGAACTCGCCAGAGGTACTGCGCCGGCTGCAGCCTCTCGCCGACGTCGGCCTGGAATACCTGCGACTCGGCCAACCCGTGCCGACCCTGTCCGGCGGAGAAGCGCAGCGCCTCAAGCTGGCGAAACACCTTGCACCTCACCCCGGCCCTCTTCCCACTTCGCGCGGAGAGGGTGATGAGAAGCACAGTGCTAACGTAATCGACTCAGGTTCTGACTTTCTCTCTGCCGCTGGTGAAGGAGAGAGTGACGAGGATCCGAGCGGTGAAATTTCCGCAGATGTGTCTCACTCCCTCTCCGCCCCACGGGGGGGAGCCCACGGGATACCGGGCTTCGCCCATAAGGGCCGGGGTGAGGTGGGGGGTACGCTGTTCCTCTTCGATGAGCCCACAACGGGGCTTCATTTTGACGATATCGCAAAATTGCTGCGCTCGTTCCGGCGCCTGGTTGACGCCGGGCATTCCCTGTTGGTGATCGAGCACAACCTCGATGTGATCGCGGCGGCCGACTGGATCATCGACTTGGGCCCCGAGGGTGGCGAGGCGGGCGGACAGATCGTCTTCACAGGCACGCCGGAGCAGATCAGGAGTGACACAAAATCGCATACCGGTGTCGCCCTGCGCGATTACGAAAAGGCCATCGAGAAGGGCGCCTTCGCGCAGCCGGCGCCCGTTGCTGGAGTAGTTGCCCCTCACCCCTCACTCCTCACCCCTCACCCCTTTATAACAATCCACAACGCGCGCGAACACAATCTGAAGAGCATCAATCTGTCGCTGCCGCGCGGCAAGTTCACCGTCATCACCGGCGTCTCCGGCAGCGGCAAATCGACGCTGGCGTTCGACATCGTGTTCGGCGAAGGCCAGCGCCGTTATCTGGAATCCTTGAACGCCTATGCCCGGCAGTTCGTGCAGGTCGCCTCGCGCCCGGATGTGGATGCGATCTACGGTATTCCACCGACCGTGGCGATCGAGCAGCGCACCAGCCGCGGCGGGCGCAAGAGCACGGTGGGCACCCTGACCGAGATCCATCATTTCCTGCGCCTGCTGTTCGTGAAGCTGGGCACGCAGCATTGTCCTGACTGCATGGCGCCGATCGAGCCGCAAAGCCCGGAAGCGATCGCCGCGCGCATCATGCGTGACTACAAGGGCCGGCACATCGGTCTGCTGGCGCCGCTGGTGGTGAGCCGCAAGGGCGTGTACACGGATCTCGCCAAATGGGCCTATAACAAAGGTTTTCCGACCCTGCGCGTGGATGGTGAATTCCTGCCGACGCGGAAATTCCCGCGCATAGATCGATTCAAGGAACATTCGATCGAACTACCGGTTGCCGACTTGCGAGTCACGGCCGCGGACGAAAAGACATTGCGCGACGGGTTGAAGCTGGCACTGGAGCACGGCAAGGGCGTGGCGCACGTGATCGCGCCGCTCGATGGCCTGATGCGCGGCAAGGCCAAGGTTGCCGAGACCGTGTTCTCGACCAAGCGTGCCTGTCCATCGTGCGCACGCAGTTTTCCGGAACTCGATCCGCGTCTGTTCTCCTACAACTCCAAGCACGGCTGGTGCGCACGCTGCTACGGCACCGGATTGCAAATCGACGACGTGGGCTGGGACGCAGAACGCTCGCGCACCGGCGCCGAGGACAACGTGCTGGACTCGTGGATCGATTGGCTACAGGTCGACGAGCCCTGCCCTGATTGCGAGGGCAAGCGGCTCAATCGCGAGGCACTCGCCGTGCTATGGCGCAGCCGCACGATCGCCGACTACGGCATGCTGCCGGTCGCGCAACTCGGCGAGCTGGTTGGCGCACTGAAGCTCGAAGGCCGCGAACTGGAGATAGCACGCGACCTGCTGGCGGAACTGAAAAGCCGCCTGGGTTTCCTGTCGGAAGTCGGCCTCGATTACCTGACGCTGGATCGCTCCGCGCCGACGCTGTCGGGCGGCGAGGCGCAACGCATCCGGCTGGCTGCGCAACTCGGCTCCAACCTGCGCGGAGTGTGTTACATCCTGGATGAACCCACCATCGGCCTGCATCCGCGTGACAACCAGATTCTTCTGGCTACTCTGGAGAAGCTGGAAAAGAAGGGCAACACGCTGCTGGTCGTGGAGCATGACGAGGACACCATCCGGCGCGCGCACCATGTCGTCGATCTCGGGCCGGGGGCGGGCCGTCTCGGCGGTGAAGTGGTCGCGCAGGGGAACATCGAGCAGTTGATGCGCTCGCCAAGGTCGCTGACGGGGAAGTTTCTCGCGCACCCGCTGCTGCACCCCCTGCAACCCTGGCGTCCGACCGATAGCCGCACACCGGCGCTGCAGATGAACGGCGCGAAACTGCACAACCTGAAAAACGTCGACGTGCGTTTTCCGCTGGCGCGGCTGAGCGTCGTCACCGGCGTGTCCGGCAGCGGCAAGTCCACGCTGGCGCGCGACATCCTGCACGACAACCTGGCCGCACTGGTTGGCGAGCGCAATAAGCGAAACAAGAGCGCGTTCGCGCCGGCCGGTTGCAGGGCGATCAAGGGTTGGGAGGCGATCGACCGCGTGCTCGAAGTCGACCAGACACCGATCGGCAAAACCCCACGCTCGTGCCCGGCAACGTATGTGGGTTTCTGGGATGCGATGCGCAAGCTGTTCGCCGGTACGCAGGAAGCGCGCATGCGCGGCTTCGAAGCGGGCCGCTTCTCCTTCAACACGGCGGGCGGACGCTGTGATGCCTGCGCAGGCCAGGGCGTGCAGAAGATCGAAATGAGTTTCCTGCCGGACGTAAAGGTCGCCTGCGACGTCTGCAACGGCGCGCGCTTCAACCCCGAAACCCTGGCGGTGCACTACAAAGGCCAGTCGATCGGCGAGGTGCTGAAGATGAGCGTGGACGAAGCGGTGGATTTCTTCTCCGCGCATACGGTGATTCATCACGCACTGCGCTTACTACAGGACGTCGGCCTGGGTTATCTGACACTCGGCCAGCAAAGTCCGACCTTGTCAGGTGGCGAAGCGCAACGGATCAAGCTTGTAACCGAGCTTTCCAAAGTCCGACACTCCCCTCTCCCTCCGGGATACCCTGGCGCAGCCCGGAGTTATGGTCGCAGACCGGTATCCGCTGGAACCCGTTTAGAGGGGGCGGGGGTGAGGGAGCACGGTAGTGCCGCTCCGGGGGAGAGGGCCGGGGTGAGGGGGCACACGCTCTACGTGCTCGACGAGCCGACCGTCGGCCTGCACATGGCCGACGTGGAGAAACTCATTCGCGTATTGCACCGCCTGGTCGATGCCGGCAATACGGTCGTGGTCATCGAGCACAATCTCGACGTGATGGCGGACGCAGACTGGATCATCGACCTCGGACCGGAAGGCGGCGAGGGCGGCGGCCGCGTCGTTGCGCAGGGCATGCCCGAGCAGATCGCCGCCGTCAAGCCTTCCCATACCGGCCGGGTGCTGGCGGCTTTCCTCGCCGAGCGCGGCCACAAAGTGCCTGCCGCTATGGCGTCGTAAGCGTTTAAGGCGTCTCCACCCAACACGGAGGCACAGAGATCACAGATACCCTCGCGAAGCGTGGAGTACCCTTTTAGGGCACAGAGGGCACAGAGGAAGCGAACCTAAACTTGGATATTCATGGATAACCGACTGTCGCCGGAGGTTGATCGGGTGGAATGCCGAGTGAATCCGGCCGCGACATTACTTTGTTCACCCGAGGATCTCAAAACCGACAACAATATCGGGAGCCCCTGGTGACGATGCGAAGCACTACCAAGTCCGCGCCGTAAAACGGGCCATTGAGGAGTCAAAATCATGAAGGAAAGTGCGAGGTACGCGAAGATTGTCGAATGGTCGGAAGAGGACCAATGCTTTATCGGAAGCTCTCCGGGCCTGATTTACGGTGGGTGCCATGGGTCGGATGAGAAGGCGGTCTTCGAGCAACTGTGCCAAGTGGTAGAGGAGGCCATTGCGCTCTATCACCAAGATGGCAAACCTCTTCCTCCACCTACGTCGGGTCGCGACTTCGCGAATAAGATGCAGAACGTCGTATAGCGTCGTGGTCATCGAGCACAACCTCGATCTCATGGCAGATGCGGACTGGATCATCGACCTCGGCCCGAAAGGCGGCAAGGGTGGCGGCCGCCTCGTCTCGCGGGGCCTGCCCGAACAGATTGCAGCCGTGAAACCTTCCCACACCGGCCGGGTGCTGGCGGCTTTCCTCGCCGAGTGTTGCCACGAAGTGCCCGCCGCGATGGCGTCATGAACCCTGCCGCTTTGTTTGTGGAAGTCCGCGAACGGCTCGACCAGATCATTCGGGTTGGCTGAATAACTCGGCCGAAAAGAATTGGCAAGCCGTGATAGGCGCACGATGAGCACCGGCACAGAGGCAGTGACGATATTCGTGGTGGACGACGACATCCTGTTCTAGTCGATCCGACAGGCGGTGGAACGCCATGCCGCGGAACAGGTGATAAAAGCGCAGCGGCGCGACATTCAGGCGCGTATTGCGCGGTTGCCGCCGTGTGCCGCTTCCGTGGCTGTGCTTCGACGATGCTTTGCCTGCGTGCCGGGGCGGCGGCGCTGTTCACGGGTTGCACGCATCCGGACCCCAGGACATGCCCCAAAGGGCAGTAGTCGCGCCACGGCACAGTCGCTACGCTGCTCAGTCATGGCAACAAGCAACTCCGGCCGCACGTACGTCGCCGTGGTCGATGACAACGAGAATCTTTGCCGGTCCTTTGCGCGCCTGCTGCGCGCGGCGGGCATGCATCCGATCACCTATGCCTCCGCCGAGGCCTTGCTTGCGGACCCGCAGCACCCCCGGTTCGACTGCCTGGTGCTCGACATCCAGTTGCCCGGGATGTCGGGGCTCGAGTTGCAGAAGCAGCTGGCACCTGCGGGGATAGCGGCTCCCGCTATCTTCATCACCGCTCACGACGATCCCCAGGCACGCGAGCAGGCGTACGCGTCGGGCTGCGCCGGCTACTTCCGCAAGTCGGATTCCGGAAGCGAAGTACTCGAAGCGATTCGCCGCGTGGTTGTTCCACCCCCGGCTCTGCAGTGAGGCACCGACCATGAACTGGATCACCGTTGCCTGGCCGATGGTGGCCGCTGCGTCCCTCACGCTGGGCTTGATCAACTTGAGCATCGGCGTCGCCCAGCCCCCGCGAGCGGCCCGCCTGCTGTTTTCCCTGAACGCCTTTTCCGTCGCCTGCATTGCCGGGGTGGAACTGGCGCTCATGCGCGCGGACAGCCCGGCCCACTTCGCGGCAATATTGCCCTGGGGGAGTGTCGTGTCCTGGGTGATCATCGCATCGCTGGCGGCATTCATCTGGGTATTCTTCGACTCCGGAAACAAGTGGCTCGCGCTCGCGGGCCCCGGCCTGTTTGCCGTGGCGCGGATGTACGACTTCGGTCCAGGGTCGAGCATCCATTATCTGAAGATCACCGGGCTCAGAACTGTGGAGACGTTCGGCGGTGCAACCTATAAAGTGGCCGAAGGTGTGCCCAACCCCTGGAATGCGATCTCATACCTGGGGGTGTTGGTGCTGCTCGTTTTCGTAGTGGATGCCTCGGTGAGGCTGTGGCGCCGCGGCGGGCGCCGGCGTGCCGCCGTCGTCGGAGGCAGCGTCACGTTTACCATCCTGGCGGCGGGCGCGCATGGGGCTCTGATCGAGAGCGGAATCGTGCAAACGCCCTATCTGATCAGTTGGGCCTACCTGGCCATCCTGGTCGCGATGGGATATGAATTGAACGCTGACGTTATTGCCGCGGTGGAACTTGGCCGCCAGGTGCAGGAAGGTGAGCGGCGCATGGACCTCGCCAGCGGCGCTGCCGGCCTGGGGATGTGGACCTGGGACATCGCCCGCGACACGATCTGGGCTACGAGCAAGACCCGCTCGCTGTTCGGCATCCCGGAGTCGGAGGGCCTGAGCTTGCCGCGCTTCATGAGCGCGCTGCATTCCGACGACCGTGATGCCGTGCGGCAAGCCATCGAGATTTCGCTGGCGACTGACCGTGACTATGACGTGGAGTATCGCGTGCGGCTTCCCGACGGGCAGATTCGCTGGATCGCGGCGCGCGGGCGGGCCGAGCGTGACTCCGCGGGCAATCCGGTTCTCATGCGTGGCGTGGTGCTCGACATCTCGGCGCGACGCCGCTCGGAACTGGAGTTGCAACAATTGCAAGGCCAGCTCGCGCACGTAGGCCGGGTCTCGATGATGGGGCAACTCGCTTCGGCGCTCGCGCACGAGTTGAGCCAGCCGCTCGGCGCGATCCTGCGCAACGCCGAGGCGGCGGAGCTTTTCCTGCAACACGAAGTGCCGGACCTCGACGAATTGCGCGCCATCCTCGCCGATATCCGCGCGGACAACCAGCGGGCGGGCGACGTGATCGAGCGGCTGCGAGGGATGCTCAAACGACGCAGCATCGAGCCACGCGCGCTGGCCGTAGGGCGACCTGCTGGGCGCGGTCGCGGCGCTCACGCGCGCGAATGCGGCCGTGCGCCAGGTCACGCTTGATATCGAGGCCGCCTCCGATCTGCCGGCGGTGATGGGCGACCGGGTGCACCTCCAGCAGGTGCTGCTCAACCTCGTACTCAACGCGGTGGATGCCGTCGACGGCGCACCCGCCGAGCAGCGGCGGGTGGCGGTGCGAGCCCGGCGCGACGGCGCGCACACCGTCGAAGTGGCGGTGAGCGACTGCGGACACGGCATCGCGCCGGAAAGGCTGGGGCTTCTCTTCGAGCCGTTCTTCACTACGAAAGCAAACGGCATGGGCATGGGGCTGCCCATCTCGCGCACGATCATCGAAGCGCACGGCGGGCGCATCTGGGCGGAGAACAATGCGCAGGCGGGGGCGACGTTCCGGTTTACGCTCCCGGTGGCGGCGGAAACGACAGCGTCGTGAGCGAATCCGCGCCCGTGGTGCATGTCGTCGACGACGACGCTTCTTTCCTGACGGCCGTGTCGCGGCTGCTGCGCGCGGCGGGCTACACGGTGCGGGCATCTTCCAAAGCCGAAGAATTTCTCGCCCAACTGGCCGACACGCCCGGCTGCGTGATCGCGGATTTGCAGATGCCCGGCCTGAGCGGCCTGGACCTGCAGGCGGCACTGACGCGGGCCGGGCACATGCTGCCGGTGATTTTCCTCAGCGGTCACGGCGACATCCCAATAACCGTGCAGGCGATGCGCCAGGGCGCGGAAGACTTTCTCACCAAGCTCGCGCCCAAAGAGGAACTCCTCGATGCGGTGAAACGCGCGCTGGCCCGCGATGCCCGCCAGCGCGCGGAGCGCGCCCGGTTGCGCGAGTTGCGCGCTCGCTTCGATGCCCTCACGCCGCGAGAACGCGGGGTGCTGCAGCATGTCGTGCAGGGAAGGTTGAACAAGCAGATCGCGGCGGACCTGGGCATCAACGAGCGCACCGTGAAGCTTCACCGCACCGCCATCACCACCAAGCTTCACGTGCGATCGGCGGCCGAGCTCGCGCGCCTCGTCCAGGAGGCGGGCGTGTTCGACGAACGTTCGCCGACCTTCCCTAAGGGGCTATAATTTGGCGGCGGATGTATTGAAACTCAAGAAAACTGCGTGAAGGAGCATGAGCATGAACACGATGGAAAAAATTGTTGAGGAAGTGCAGACGCTGCCTGAAACGGATGCGCGCGAGGTACTGGATTTTGTCGGCTATCTCAAAGCCAAGCGCGCCCAGATAAAGGCGGCAACTGCGGACATGAGCGAATTCGACCAGTTCGGTGCGGTGTTTGATGGCACATTCAACCGGGACGAATGCTATGACCGCAAAGTGCTTCTCTGACACCAATATCGTCCTCTACACCATCGGGCAGGACATCCGTAAGGCTGGGATTGCGCGCGACATCGTGGCGGCCCGCCCGCTCGTAAGCGCGCAAGTTATCAATGAAGCCATCAACGTCAGCTTGCGGAAACTCGGATTTGACCGCGAGAAGGCTTACGCCTTTGCGGATAGTGTGATGCGGCGCACTGATGTGCTGCCCGTCGATGAAGCCACCATCCGCAAGAGCGGGGAACTGGCCATCCGCTACCAGCTTTCCAACTGGGATGCGCTGATAGCGGCTGCGGCCCTGTTGGCGGAATGCGATACCCTCTATTCAGAAGATATGCAGAATGGGCAAGTGTTTGAGGAGCGGCTGAAGGTGGTCAATCCGTTCCTGTGAAGCTTATTTTGTGGCTGCGCTGGATTCTGACTCCATCTTGATCGAGATTTTCACTTCTTTAGACATGGTGGCATTGCTCGGGTGAGTGGTGATGCCACCATTCCAAAATGGTATCTACCAAGTATTCAAGCAATATCTATCGCATACCTTTAACTTTGCCTCGCTATCGGCTCCATGCAGACAAGGTGACCAGCGCGAACGCGGCGTGCTGCAGCATGTCGTGCAGGGAAGGTTGAACAAGCAGATCGCGGCGGACCTGGGCATCAACGAGCGGACGGTGAAGCTTCACCGCACAGCCATTACCACCAAGCTTCACGTGCGATCGGCGGCCGAGCTCGCGCGCCTCGTCCAGGAGGCGGGCGTGTTCGACGAGCATTCGCCGACCTTCCCTAAGGGGCAGTAGTCGGGCAGCGGCGCGGGCGCTACATTGCCCGAGCCATGCCCAAGAACTCAAAAAATGTTCCGACCCCGAGCCCATGGTTCAGGATGATCAAGGAGTGACGTGGAAGGGGCAAGATACATGATGCGTCCTGCGTCCTGTGAATCTCGTATCACGAATTCCGTAACTCGTATCACGCAACGCAGTTACTACTGAGGAGGATGCAACCATGAAAACCATACGCATACGAAACCTGATGGCAGTTACCTTCTATTGCTTGCTGATGGGCCCGCTTGCGTTGCCGCCCGTCGCCGCGGAAGAGGGTTCCCCGATGGACCGCAGCGTGCTGCCGATCCCGGAGCCGACGTATCCAAAGGTCACCACGCTCGACGCGCGCAACGCCAAGGCGCCGCCGCGATTCGAGGTCAAGGCTCCGGCCAAGGCGCCCAACGTCATCATCATCCTGGTCGACGACATGGGCTTCGGCCAGCCCAGCGCCTTCGGCGGGCCGATCCACATGCCGACGCTGGAGAAAATGGCCAAGGGCGGGCTGAGCTACAACCAGTTCCACACCACGGCGCTGTGTTCACCGACTCGCGCGGCGCTGCTCAGCGGCCGCAATCATCACGTGAACAACATGGGCTCGATCACCGAGACCGCGACCGCCTTCCCCGGCCAGACGGGCCAGCGGCCCAACGCCGTCGCGCCACTGGCCGAAATGCTGCGGCTCAACGGCTTCAGCACCGCCGCCTTCGGCAAGTCGCACGAGACCGCCGCGTGGGAGGTCAGCCCGTCGGGGCCGACCGACCGCTGGCCGACCCGCTCGGGCTTCGACCATTTCTACGGCTTCATCGGCGGCGAGACCAACCAGTGGGCCCCGGCCATCTACCAGGACATGAGCCGCATCGAGGTGCCCAGGGACCCCAACTACAACTTCATGACCGACATGACCAACCAGGCGATCCAGTGGACGCAGGCCCAGAAGTCGCTGACGCCGGACCGGCCGTTCTTCATTTACTTCGCGCCAGGGGCCACACACGCACCGCACCACGTGCCGAAGGAGTGGATCGCCAAGTACAAGGGCCAATTCGACCAGGGCTGGGACAAGCTGCGCGAGGAGACGCTGGCCCGCCAGATCAAACTCGGCGTCGTCCCCGCGGGCACGAAACTCGCCCCCAAGCCCGAGGCCATCAAGGACTGGGACACACTCAGCGCCGATGAGAAGCGGCTCTTCGCCCGCCAGATGGAGGTCTTCGCCGGGTTCGGCGAGTACGCCGACTTCGAGATCGGCCGGCTCATCAAGGCGCTCGAAGACCTCGGCCAACTGGACAACACACTCGTCTTCTACGAGGCGGGTGACAACGGCGCTAGCCCCGAGGGTGGCATGAACGGTCTGTACAACGAGATGACCTACTTCAACGGCGTGACCGAGACCGTCCCGGACGTGCTCAAGCACATCGACGACTTGGGCGGGCCCAACTCCTACCCCCACTACGCGGCCGGTTGGGCCGTGGCCGGTGATACGCCGTTCACCTGGACGAAGCAAATCGCCGGCAGCTACGGCGGTATCCGCAACCCGCTGGTCGTGCACTGGCCCAAGGGCATCGCGGCCAAGGGCGAAGTACGCTCGCAGTGGCACCACGTCATCGACATCGCGCCGACCATCCTCGAAGCGGCCGGCCTGCCCGAGCCGAAAATCGTCAACGGCACGCCCCAGACGCCCATCCAGGGCGTGAGCATGGCGTATACGTTCGGCAACGCGAAAGCGGCCAGCACCCGCAAGACCCAGTATTTCGAGATGTTCGGCAACCGGGGCATCTACGACAACGGCTGGCTTGCCAACACCGTCCACAAGACCCCTTGGGAATTCAAGCCACGGGGAGCGCTCCTCGACGACAAGTGGGAGCTCTACCACGTCGATGTCGACTTCAGCGCGGCGACCGACCTGGCCGCGAAGGAACCCGCGAAGCTAAAGGCGATGCAGGCGCTTTTCATGAAGGAGGCCGCCGCGAACCAGGCGTTGCCCCTTGATGATCGCTCTTTCGAACGCATCAACGCCGGTCTCGTCGGCCGCCCCGATCTGATGGCCGGCCGCACCTCGCTGACGGTCTACGACGGCATGATCGGCATGACCGAGAACGTCTTCATCAACATCAAGAACCGCTCGCACAGCATCACCGCCGAGGTGACGATCCCGAAGGGTGGCGCCAACGGCGTGATCATTTCCCAGGCGGGCAAGTTCGGCGGCTGGAGCCTGTACCTGAAAGACGGCAAGCCGATGTACGCGTACAACTTCCTCGGGCTGAAGACGACCAAGGTCGCCGCGACCGAGGCGCTTGCCGCCGGCAAGGCGACCATACGCTTCGAGTTCGCCTACGACGGCCCCGGCTTGGGCAAGGGCGGCACCGGCACGATCCTCGTCAACGGCAAGAAGGCCGCCGAAGGGAAGATCGACCGCACGCAGCCCTTGCTGTTCTCTGCCGATGAAGGCGCGGACGTCGGCCTGGATGGCGAGACGCCGGTGTCGGACGACTACAAGGAGGGCGACAACAAGTTCACCGGCAAGATTCAGAAAGTGACCATCGAAGTCGGGCCGGTAAAACTGAGCGCCACGGACAGTGAGGAACTGGAAAAAACGAAGCTTGCCCGGAAGACCGGGGAATAGTTGAAGGCACCCGCCCCGCCGCCGGAAGGCGGCGGGGCGGATTGACTGGTGGGAGGTGCTGGAAAGACACGATCGATCGGCCGAGGCTCTCGCCGGAAGACATCAAGAAGCCGGCACAAGCCCAGCGGAACAACAAGGTGAGCGAGTAACGCTCGTGTATCAAAGCGCGAGGGTCGTGCCGCGGCCCTCGCGGTGAGTTGACCGCTCGTGCTACTGGCGTCAGGTCTGCGCCATGGAGAAATGAAATGCATTGGAAGATATGGATCTGCAGAGCGAGTTTGTTCGCGCTTCCGTGGCTGACCGCATGCTCCAGCATCGGCCCCGGCACGGTGCCACGCGATCGCTTCGACTACAGTTCCGCGGTGGCCGACTCCTGGAAGCAGCAGGCGTTGCTCAATATCGTCAAGCTGCGCTATGCGGACACCCCGGTGTTCCTGGACGTGGGCCAGATCATCAGCGGCTACACCTTCCAGAGCACCGTGGCGGGGGCTTACGGACAAAAAGACGCGCTATTTGGCGCCGCGGGGGGCATAGCCAGCAGCAGTGTCGGCGTTCAGGGGACGTACATCGATCGGCCCACGATCACTTACACACCGCTAACCGGCCAGCAGTATATGAAAGGGCTCATGACGCCCATCGCGCCGTCATCGGTCTTGTTCCTGATCCAGGCAGGTTACGCGGCCGACTTCATCATGCTCATGACCGTTGACTCGATCAACGGGCTCAACAACTACTCCGTGACGCCGGCCCGCGCGAATCCGGGAGATCCGGAATTCTTTCAACTGGTCGAGCTCCTGCGCAAGGTGCAGCGCTCGGGAGAGATCGGCATGCGCGTGGAGGTGGACAAGGCCAAGAAAGAGACCACGTTGCTGACCTTTGACCGGCGTCCCCTCACCGACGAACTCAAGGCGGAACGCGCCGAGCTCCGACGTTTGCTGAAGCTGGACCCGAATGCTAATGAGTACACGGTTTCCTATGGTATGAGTGCCGGCGGCGGAAGCAACATCGACATGACGACCCGCTCGCTACTCCAGATCATGGCGGGCCTTGCCAGCACGGTGGACATCCCCAAGGCGCATCTCGACGATGGCAGTGTGTACCCCGTGCCGCCGCCCATCGAGGGAGCCAAGCCACTGATGCATGTGCACAGTGGGACTTCGCGCCCCAAAAACCCGTTCGCTACTATTCAGTACGAGGGCAACTGGTTCTGGATCGATCGAACCGACCTGGCCTCCAAGCGCACGTTCTCGTTCCTGATGGCCATCTTTAACTTCGCCGACACGGGCAAGCCCGAGAACCTACCCTTGGTCACGATCCCGGCCCAATGACCTACCGACACGCGATGGCAGCGTTCACGGCGGTGTAGCATTACGCGAACTAGGCCACGGCTCCGGCGCTGGTCGCGCCGTGCGCAAGTAGTCGAGAAACGTTTCGCGTCCGCCACCTGGTACTCGCTCGAAGGAAAACGGCGCCGATATTTTGTGCATCACAGAGGACATCAAACGCAACGGGTCGGCTGTGGAGTTCAAGGACGCGCAGACCGGCAGCGTGATCACGCTGCAGAACTCCGCAATTGACCAGATCGACAAACAAGAATACGAGACGGCGGTCGGTACGACTAAGAAATAGCAGGCGCATCGCCGATGCCGATAGTCCACGCACGAGGAGACTGAAGATGCGAGCATTCAAATACGCGCTGACAATAGTTGCACTCAGTGTTTGCCTGCCGATCGCGCACGCCGACGACATTCCCTGGGGTCTGAGTCCCGCGTTGAACGACACGATCTTTATCGGGATCGGAGCCTTGTACGCCAGCAAGACGAGCACCACGGCGCAGCTCAATTCAGAAAAGCTCGGCGTCGGCACTGTCATCGACTTTAAGAATACGCTGGGTATGCAGGCCTCGGGGTGAGGTCCGGACGCAGAATTTCGTTGGAGGATGAGCGAGCGTTGGCGTCTGGAAGCCAATTATTTCTGGCAAAAGCACAGCGGCAGCAAGAGCATCTCTCAAGACATCCAGTGGGGCGACGTCGTCTACCCGGTCAACACTCAGGTGACCTCGCAGGTGAGTTTCTCGGATTTACGCACGTCGGTCGGATACTCTTTCTACAAGACCAGCGACAAAGAGCTCGGCGTGGGGTTCGGGCTGCATTGGCTGTTGTAGCAGACAAGCCTAAACAGCCCGAATCAGGGCAGCGAGGGAGGCCGTCTGCTTGCCCCATTGCCTGTCATCAGTCTCTACGGCGCATTCGCGCTCAATAAGCAGTGGTCGGTAAATGCGCGCATCGACGAGTTTTCGCTGACCTACCAGCAGTACCACGGGGGCATCACGGTCTTGGGGCTCAATCTGCTGTACCAACCTTTCCGGCACGCAGGTTTCGGGATCGGCTATACAGGACTGTTCTTAAACGTCTCCGCCACCTCCAGTGGGCAGGGCGAGTTTCAAGGAAAGTTCAACCAGAACGTTCAGGGTCCCACGTTTTATCTGACAGGCAGCTTCTGAAAGGGCCGGCGACGGAGGGAACACGGCAATGGGACAGCGAGGAACCGCTATCGAGAGTTTGCCCGTGGCATATCCTGCGTGCGACAAGAGCAGGGTCAGGCCTGCATAACGCTGGCGGATACCGGCGACAACCAGAAGCTATCCTTGATCACCATTCCGGCCCAATAGACCCATGCCGACGCCGATACATATTCCCGTGCCTCTTCCCGCGTCGCGTTGGCCGCTGCGAACGCTCACGCTTCGCCCGAAGTTGTACCCGACGCTATGCGCCGTGGCGCTCACCGTCGGCAGCCTTCACAGTGCGTGCGCCCAGCAACTGGAACCCCGCTCCTATTCGAACGCACCGATCGGGCTCAACTTCGTGATCGCTGCGTACGGCTACTCGTGGGGCGATGTGTTGGTCGATCCGTCAGTCCCCGTCACCAATGTCGACGCCAAAGTCAACACCCTCACTCTGGCCTACAGCCGCTTCCTCGACTTCTGGGGCCAGTCCGGAACCGTTGCGCTGGTGCTGCCCTACGCCTCGGTTTCGGCCAACGGGGATGTCGTGGGGCAGGCGTCGAGCGTCGAGCGCTCGGGCTTCGGCGACGTAGCCATGCGGGTGTCCGTCAACCTCTACGGGGCACCCGCGCTCTCGCTGCAGGAGTTTCGCGAATACCATCAGGACACCATCGTCGGCGTCAGTCTTCTGGTCACCGCGCCCACTGGGCTCTATTACCCGGACAAGGTTATCAACATCGGCACCAACCGCTGGTCGTTCAAGCCCGAGGTTGGCGTGTCCAAGGCCCTGGGGCCATGGACGCTCGAAGGCGCACTTGGCGTCACCTTCTTCACCGACAACGACGAGTATTATCCCGGCAACGACGTCCGCAGCCAGGCGCCGCTGTATTCGGTGCAGGGACACTTGAACTACAACTTCAACCCGAGGCTGTGGGGCGCGCTCAACGCAACCTATTACGAAGGAGGTCGGACCTCGGTGAACGGCAACCTTGGTGACGACCTGCAGCAAAACTCCCGCTGGGGAGCGACGCTCGGGCAGTCGCTGAGCAGCCATAACTCCATCAAGCTTTACTTCAGCTCGGGGGCGACGGCCCGTGCCGGAACCAACTTCACGACTGTCGGTATGGGGTGGCAGTACCGCTGGGGCGCTGGGCTCAAATGAGCTTGTGTTCCGCTAAGAAAATAAAAATGAAGAAAACACCGGACGCCGAGTTGCTGGCTCGTTTCACGGCGCCGATGCCGTCGGTCGAGGCGCGCCAGGCCTTGGGCAAATCCCTGCGCGAGAAGGTGCCGCACGTGCAACATGCCGAGTACCGCCCCGCCGCACGGCGCAAGGACCCGGTCGCGATCCTCGAAGAGCAGGCCAAAACGCGGCTGCAGAATCTGGTGCCGATTCGTTACGCGCGCATGCTCGCCAGCCCCTTCGCCTTCCTGCGCGGTGCAGCGGCGGTGATGGCGGACGACCTGGCACCAACGCCGGTGACGGGGCTGACGGTGCAGGCCTGCGGCGACATGCATGTCGCCAACTTCGGCTTTTTCGCTTCGGCCGAGCGCAACCTCGTGTTCGGCATCAACGATTTCGACGAGACCCTGCCCGGGGCCTGGGAGTGGGACCTGAAGCGCCTGGCCGCCAGTGCCGTCGTGGCAGGCCGCTTCCTGGGTGCGGACAAGGTCCTGTGCGAGGACGCGGCCCGTGCGGCGGTGCGCAGCTATCGCAAGCGCATGCGCGAATATGCAGGCATGCGCAACCTGGACGTCTGGTACTCGCGTATCGACGAGGCCGGCATCCTGGCGGCGCTGTCGCCCGAGGCGCAGCAGGGTGCCCGGCGCATCATGGCCAAGGCGCGCCAGCGCGGCCACATGCAGGTGCTGGAGAAGATGGCCGAGCTGGTCGACGACCGGCACCGCATTGTCGAGGACGCGCCGCTGATCGTGCGCGAGACGCATACCGCGGACGGCCGCCCCATTGGCGAGGCGCTGGCCATCACGCTGGGCCTTTACGTCAAGTCCCTGCCCGACGACCGCAAACCCTTGTTTGCCCGCTATCGGGTGGTCGACGTGGCGCGCAAGGTCGTGGGCGTGGGCAGCGTGGGCACGCGCTGCTGGGTCGTGCTCATGAGCGGCAATAGCTCGGAAGACCCGCTGTTCATCCAGTACAAGGAAGCCCAGCCTTCAGTGCTGGCGCCGTATTCGGGGGCGTCGCGCTGGAAGTGCGAAGGCCAGCGTGTGGTGGTGGGGCAGCGCCTCATCCAGGGTGCGCCGGACATCTTCTTGGGCTGGGGCTCGCAGAGCGAAACGGACCACTTCTACATCCGCCAGTTGCGCGACATGAAGGGCGGCGCGGAATTCGACCCGGCCACGGCAAGCGTGAAGAACCTCCCCGAGTATTGCAAGCTGTGCGGCTGGGCACTTGCACTGGCGCACGCCAAGTCGGGCGACCCGGCCGCTATCGCCGGCTACCTCGGCAAGAGCGAAGGCATGGACGAGGCCGTCGCCCGCTTCGCCGCAGCCTATGCCGGGCAGACCGAGCGCGATTACGATGCCCTTGCCGAGGCGGCCAAGGCGAAGCGGATTCCCGTGGCGAAGGCACGGGAATCGATATGAGCACACCCCGCCCTCACCGCCGTCGAACCGCCCTTGAAGGATTCGGGTGACTTCTCGCTGGTCCTCGGCGGGCCGATTGAAGGTGGTGCAGTAGCCAATCAAGAAATCGAAGAGACACACCCATGAAGACCGCTCCGGAGGAACTGGCGGCAGCAACGGACGGCGAAGAAACCTTCGCTCTCCTATCGCGCGAAGCACTTTCAAGGCCGGCCGGATCACGACGGTGCTCGCTGCGAATTCCAGTTTCGCCGGGAGCGATGCCACGTTGGCCGACCTCTCCAGCGCCTAGCCGAGGCCGGGGTGGTCCGTCGCTACATGGTGATCGAACGCGGCGGCCTGCGCTTCGGCATCCTCGGGTGCCGCGGCAAGGAGGCCATGATCTATACCAGTGGCGGAGCGACGACCTTCGCCGATCCCACCGAGTCTGCCAGGGAGGTGGTGAAGATCCTGCGCGAGACCGAGAAAGTGGATGTGGTCATTGCGCTGAGCCATGGCGGCCTGGAAAAAGGCAAGGACGGGCGCTATACCGAGGGCGAGGACGTGCGCCTGGCCAGGCACGTGCCGGGCATCGACGTGGTGATCAGCGGCCACAAATTGGTCACCGCGAGGGCGCCACCATCAAGAAAACCGCTCATCGCCAAGGATTCACTTTGGATTCTTCAGGAACAAAGCCGCCAGGTCGAGCACTGCGACTTCAACGCCTGCCGCGCATACCCGTCGCGACAAGCCCCGCGCCGGCTACTCGGGAAGCCCGTTCAGCAGGTACATCATGGCGATGAACTCGCTGCGCTTGCCGAGCTTGCCGAACCAGCGGTCGTAGATCTGCACGATCTGACTGGAGCGGTAGAGGCGCGCGATCACGGTGTTCACGGCCTGGCGGAAGTCCTGGTCGTTTTTACGCAGCATCAGGCCATAGGGCTCGTAGGACAGGTTCTTGTCGCCGAGCCGAACCTTCAGCGACTCTGATACGGCCAGCGCCAGCCCGACCAGCACGGTCTGGTCGGAGGCGTAGGCATCGATGGCGCCTTTATGGATGCCCTCGAGCCCCTCCAAGTGGCTATGAACCAGGACGATCTCGGCGCTGATGTAGCCCTTCTCCAGGGCCTGTTTCAGCGCCCCCACGGTCGTGGTGTTCGGAATGACGGCGATCTTTTTGCCGGCGAGATCCGACAACGTCTTGTAGGGCGAACTGTCGCGCACCAGGAAGTTGGCACCGTCCACCCAGGTCATCAGACTGAAATCCACGTCCTTCTGGCGCGAGAGGGTGTTGGTCGTGATTCCGCACTCGAGGTCGATGGCGCCGGTCTTGACCGCGTCGAAACGCGTTTCCAGGGTGACCGGTACCCACTGCACGTCGAGTTTCTGCAGCCCGAGCTGCTCCTGGATGCCGGTTGCGGCGCGCAGGCACAGATCGGGAGAGTAGCCGAGAGGCTTGCCGTCCGCATCGGCGAAGGAGAACGGGAGCGACTGCGAAAGGAAGCCGAGTTTGATGACGCCGGTGTCCTTGATCGTCTTCAACGTGCCGGTGATTTCCGCAGCCAGCACGGGCGTATTGAGCAATAGCGCAGCAACTGCGACAGCAGAGAGAATTCGCACGATGATTTCCTGGTATGGGTTGTGGGGCCGCGCAGTCGCGCACGGTACTCTTTCTGGCTGAGAATACCACACGCTCCTCCCGCCAAGGCCCACCCCGCGAGCGCAGATAAAGGGAGATCGGAAAGGGCAGTACAGCATCAGGATCAACGACAGGTGGAGCAGGCGCTGCGAACCGTGCTTGGGCCATAGACAAATCGAAATTGACCGACCCTTTCAATATGTTTAGACTAGCGTTTATACATTTACGCAAGAGAGGGTGGCATGGTCGAAGCCGTCTTGGACATCAAGCAGTGGGGTAACAATCTGGGTGTTCGCTTGCCGGCTGCGGTGGCGCGCGAGGCGAACCTGCATGTCGATCAGCGTGTGCGCGTATCGGTTGAAGGCGATCAGGTCGTCATCAGGCCGGTTGATGATTCGCGGCTTACCCTGGAACAACGCCTGGCTGCCTATGATGCAAAGCGCCACGGCGGCGAGCAAATGGCCACGAAACAAACGCTGGGCGCCGAACGTTGGTAGTCGCCAGGCCAGCGGCGACGGGCAAACGCAAACCTTGGGTGCCGGACCGCCAGGACATCATCTGGATCGATTGCAATCCGCGGGTCGGGCGCGAAATGCGCGATGCCCACCCGTTTCTGGTGCTCTCGCCGCGCATCTTCAACGCGAAGACCTCGCTGGTCATCGGCCTGCCTATGACGACAGCGGAATACAATTCAGACAATCCCTTTGCAGTTGCCGTGGGCAAGGCCTCAGGACGCAAGACCGGACAAACCAGCTACGTGCTTTGTCACCAACCCAAGTCTTTCGACTGGCGCTTGCGCAAAGCCAGGACGCACCCTCTCGGCGCTTTATCCAACGCTTTGTTTGTGCAGGTCTGCGAACGGCTCAACCAGATCATTCAGGTTGGCTGAATAACTCGGCCGAAAAGAATTGGCAAGCCGTAAAAGGCGTCCGATGAGCACCGGCACAGCGACGATATTCGTGGTGGATGAGGCTTGATCAAGATCAAACGTGCGATTTGGCGGGTCAGGAAATGTGCTTCAATGCGCACGGATTTGCGGTCGCTGGTCCGATTGCGGTGGTCAATGCCACTGATCGATGGATTGACAATGTTCAAGAACTAAAAGGAAAACCATGAAGAACGTGTTACGACGGTGTGGCTGGTTGGCTGCGGTGGCGCTCCTGGCGTTTTCGCTTCCGGTGGCGGCCGCGCAGAAGAAGCCCAACATCCTCATCATCTGGGGCGATGACATCGGCTTGTGGAACGTCAGCGCTTACAACCAGGGCGCGATGGGCTACAAGACGCCCAATATCGACCGCATCGCCAAAGAAGGCGCGCTGTTCACCGACTGGTATGGCCAGCAGAGCTGCACCGCCGGACGCGCGGCATTCATCACCGGCCAGGTTGGCTTCCGCACCGGACTGCTCAAGGTCGGACTGCCGGGTGCAAAGGAAGGCTTGCAGGCGCGGGACGTCACGATCGCCCAACTGCTCAAGGCGCAGGGCTACATGACCGCGCAGTTCGGCAAGAACCACCTCGGCGACGCCGACTCGACCCTGCCGACCGCTCACGGGTTCGATGAGTTCTTCGGCTCGCTCTACCACCTCAACGCCGAGGAGGAGTTTGAGAATCCCGACTACTTCAAAGACCCGGCGATGATCAAGCGGTTCCAGACGCGCGGCGTGCTCCACACCTGGGCCAACCCCGACGGCACGCAGAAGATCGAGAGCACCGGGCCGCTAGGCAAGAAGCGCATGGAGACGATTGACGAGGAGATCACCAAGGCCTCTCTTGACTACCTGGAGAAGGCCAAGAAGTCGGACAAGCCGTTCTTCCTCTGGTGGAACTCCACTCGCATGCACATCCACACGCACCTCAAGAAAGAGTCCCAGGGTAAGACCGGCCTGGGCATCTATCCCGACGGCATGGTCGAACACGACGGCCAGGTCGGCCAGCTCCTCGACAAGCTCAAGGAACTCGGCCTCGAAGACAACACCATCGTGATGTATTCCACCGATAACGGCGCGGAGAAGGCCAGTTGGCCCGATGGCGGCACCTCGCCATACCGCGGCGAGAAGAACACCAACTGGGAGGGCGGCTACCGCGTGCCGACCGCCATGCGCTGGCCCGGCGTAATCAAGCCCGGCACCGTACTGAACGACATCTTCGCCCACGAAGACATGCTCCCCACGCTGCTGGCTGCCGCCGGCGTGCCAGACGTGAAGGAACAGCTCCTCAAAGGCATGAAAGTCGGCGACAAAACCTTCAAGGTCCACCTCGACGGCTACGACCTTACCGACGCCCTGGCGGGCAAGTCGCCCAGCCCGCGCCGCGAGTTCTTCTACTTCAACGATGACGGCTCGCTCGTCTGCCTGCGCTACGACCAGTGGAAGCTGGTCTTCGCCGAGCAACGCGCCCACGGCTTCGATGTCTGGCAGGAGCCTTTCGTGCCCCTGCGCCTCCCCCGGCTCTTCAACCTCCGCACCGACCCCTTCGAGGAAGCCGAGCACGGTTGGGACAATTGGAAGTGGCGGGTGGATCACGCCTTCCTGCTGGTGCCGGCGCAGAATTACATCGGCAAGTTCCTCGCCACGTTCAAGGAATTTCCACCGAGCCAGAAAGTCGGCAGCTTCTCGCTCGACAGCGTGCTCGAAAGCGTGTCGAAAGGCGCAGGCGACAAGTAACGCCCGCGGGATGAAACGCTGAATCGGCCGCCGCACCCGTCGCAATGGGGTGCTGCGCCTAAATTGTTGGAGCGCGGGATTCGTCCCGTTGCAGGGAACGAATGAATACAAGCAGAAAATTCGAGATGCTTTGGCAATACGTGAGTTGAAGCGAACTGAAGTCGGCACTCCGATTCAACCGGAGCAAACGGTGGGAATGGAGAAACAGAATCCGCTGCGTTGCCTCTGTTGCCGGCGCCCACAGTCGCAAGGCGACGCTCAGTGCGGAAAAATCGCATGAAACTTGCCGAATGGTCACGCTCGTGACGCAACAATTCCCATCTAACGAATTGCCGAGACAACCATGAAGAAAGCACCAGATGCCGAGTTGCTGGCGCGTTTCACGGCGCCGAGGCCAACGGTGGTCGAGCGCATGGCGACGGGCAAAGCCCTGCGCGAGAAAGTGCCGCACGCACTGCATGCGGAGTACCGGCCTGCGCCGCAGCGCAAGGATCCGGTCGCGATCCTCGAAGAGCAAGCCAAAACGCGCCTGCAGAACCTCGTGCCCATCCGCTACGCGCGCATGCTCGCGAGCCCCTTTGCCTTCCTGCGGGGTTCGGCCGCTGTGATGGCGGCCGATCTGGCGCGCACACCCGTGACGGGCCTGACGGTCCAGGCCAATGGCGACATGCACGTCGCCAATTTCGGCTGGTTTGCCTCGGCCGAGCGCAACCTCGTATTCGGGATCAACGATTTCGACGAGACCCTGCCCGGCGCCTGGGAGTGGGACTTGAAGCGGCTGGCGGCGAGCGCCGTGGTGGCGGGCCGCTTCATAGGTGCGGACAAGGTGCTGTGCGAGGACGCGGCCCGCGCCACGGTCAGAAGCTACCGCAAGCGCATGCGCGAATACGCGGTGATGGGCAACCTGGAGGTCTGGTACTCGCGTATCGACGAGGCAGGCATCATGGCGGTGCTGTCGCCCGCGGCGCAGGTAATCGCAGGGCGCATCATGGCCAAGGCCAGACAGCGCGGCCATATGCAGGTGCTCGAGAAGATGTCGCAGCTCGTAGACGACCAGCACCGCATCGTCGAGGACAGGCCCCTCATTGTGCGCGAGACGCATACCGCAGACGGCCAATCCGTCGGCGAAGCGCTCGCCCGTACGCTGGACGACTACGTCAACTCGCTGCCCGACGACCGCAAGCCGCTCTTTGCCCGCTACCGGGTCGTGGATGTGGCGCGCAAGGTCGTGGGCGTGGGCAGTGTCGGCACGCGCTGCTGGGTCATCCTGATGACCGGAAACGGTTCGAACGATCCGCTGTTCCTGCAGTACAAGGAAGCCCAGAGCTCGGTCCTGGCCCCCTACGCGCAGTCGTCGCGCTGGAAGAGCGAGGGCCAGCGCGTCGTGGTGGGACAGCGCCTAATCCAGGGGGCGCCGGACATTTTCCTCGGCTGGGGGACGCAGAGCGGCGGCAGCCACTTCTATGTGCGCCAGTTGCGCGACATGAAGGGTGGCGTGGAATTCGACCCAAGCAAAGGACGCGGCAAGAACCTTCCCGAGTACTGCAAGCTCTGCGGATGGGCACTCGCCCTGGCGCACGCCAAGTCGGGCGACCCGGCCGCCATCGCCGGTTACCTCGGCAAGAGCGAGGGCATGGACGAGGCCGTCGCCGGTTTCGCCGCAGCCTATGCGGACCAGACTGATCGCGACTACGACGCTCTCGTCAAGGCGGCCAAGGCGAAGCGGATTCCCGTGGCAAAGACATGAGCTCACCCAGCCCCCCCTCCGACGAACCGCTCTTGAACGAATCTCCCGACTTTTCGCTGGTCCTCGGCGGTCCGTTGTATCAGCTCTGGCGGCGGACGCGTCTGGCCGGAGACACGCTGCAATTGATACGCCGTCGCATCGTTGTGCTGGCGCTGCTGGCCTGGGCGCCGCTGCTGGCGTTGTCGGTCGCGGAGGGACACGCCTGGGGCGGGAGCTGCCTGCGAACACGGCGGCTGGGTGTCCGGTTTCCCTGGTGACGTTAGGCACACATCATGTTAGTGTACGAAAATGAAACCGTTTCGCTGGAATCATGGCAAGAATGAGGAACTGAAGGCCGAGCGCGGGATTTCCTTCGAAGAAGTCGTTCTTGCCATTGAGGCTGACGGGATGCTTGATGTCGTCCGGCACCCTAACAGCGGAAAATATCCAAACCAGCTCGTGTTCATAGTCGCTCTTGATGGCTATGTGCACTTGGTACCTTTTGTTGAAGAACCACAGTACTACTTTCTGAAAACCGTCATCCCGAGCCGGAAGGCGACTCGCGATTACCTGCTGAGGAGAAAACGTGATGAAACGCCCTGACAGATTCGAACACGACATGCTGAAGGCTTATGAGGGTGGTGTTTTGAAGTCTATCTCGCCGACCAAAGCAGACCTTACTAAGTTCAAAGCGGCTGCGTCGGCGACATTTATCAAGGATCGGCGCGTCAATATCCGGCTGTCATCGCCGGATTTGATGGATATTCAGGCGCGCGCGCTTGAGGAAGGACTACCGTATCAGACCTTCATAGCAAGTGTTCTGCACAAGTATGTCGCTGGCCGCCTTGTCGAAAAGCCATCACGCCTGACATCGCGTTCAAACGCACGCGCGACGAAGGGGCGCATCGCTTAAGGAGGGTGAGTCTTGAATCGGTACACGACAGGATTCTGCACCGACGCGGTGATCGCAGTCGCGTCACGGCGGGCGCTCGCGGACGAACGCAGGGTGAGTTCCCATCTGGGCTGGGCCGCTTCCTGACCAAACAGGACGCGCGCGGCGCCAACGCATGAACTTCGACAAACTCTTTTCCCATGATCTGCCTACGGGCGCGCCGGCGTTCATCGGTCTTGCGTTGCTGTTCGTCGTCTTTAAGACGGGTAAGCTTGTGAGGAGACTGATGTTCCTGCTCGTCGCCGTGGGGTTGTTCGCGGTGGCGTATCGGTGGCATTCCCAGACATGATCTCACCCAGCCCCCCCTCCGACGAACCGCTCTTGAACGAATCTCCCGACTTTTCGCTGGTCCTCGGCGGTCCGTTGTATCAGCTCTGGCGGCGGACGCATCTGGCCGGAGACACGCTGCAATTGATGCGCCGTCGCATCGTTGTGCTGGCGCTGCTGGCTTGGGCGCCGCTCCTGCTGTTATCGGTGGCGGAGGGGCACGCCTGGGGTGACAGCGTGACGCTGCCGTTTCTACACGACGTGGAGATGCACGTGCGCCTGTTGCTCGCGCTACCGCTGTTGATCCTGGCGGAACTGGTGGTTCATCAGCGGATGCGCCCGACGGTGGGGCAGTTTGTATCGCGCAGTCTGATCCCGGACGCGGCGCGGGCGAAGTTCGACGCGGCCATCGCCTCGGCGATGCGCCTGCGCAACTCGATCACGGCGGAAGTGCTGTTGATTGCGTTCGTCTACGTCGTTGGGGTCGGATTCCTCTGGCGCACGCAGGTGGCGCTTGATGTGACGAGCTGGTACGGCGTGCCGGCGGATGGAAAATTGCAGCCCTCGCTGGCCGGCTGGTGGCTGGGTTGCGTGAGCCTGCCGCTGTTCCAGTTCCTGCTTTTTCGCTGGTATTTCCGGCTCTTCATCTGGGCGCGCTTCCTGTGGCGGGTGTCTCGCATCGAGTTGAAACTCATGCCGACCCATCCGGATCGGTGCGGCGGCTTGGGCTTTCTGGCGATGGTGAGCTACGCGTTCTCGCCGTTGTTGCTCGCCCAGGGGGCACTGCTCGCCGGGATGATGGCCAACCGGATTTTTTACGCGGGAGCGAAGTTGCCCGAGTTCAAGGTGGAACTCATCGGGATGGTGGCCGTGATGCTTTTCGCCATCCTCGGGCCGTTGCTGGTGTTCAGTCCGAAACTCGAAGCCGCCAAACGCGCGGGCCTGCGCGAGTACGGCATGCTGGCACAGCGTTACGTGCGCGAGTTCGACCACAAGTGGCTGCGCGGCGGCGGGCCAGCGGACGAGCCGCTGATCGGCAGCGCGGACATCCAGTCGCTGGCCGATCTGGGCAACAGCTTCGAGGTGGTGAAGGGCATGAGGTGGGCGCCGTTCACCTTGCAGACCGTGCTGCAACTGGCGATGGCCACGCTGCTGCCCGTGGCGCCGCTGATGCTGACGATGATTTCGCTGGAGGAATTGCTTGAGCGGCTATTGAAGGTTATTTTTTGACGCTGACCGGCATCGGCTACCCGTGTTGGTCGGCGTGAAGGGGCTGCTTGCTGACTTGGAAGGGGCTAAATGACCTCCCAAGCGCTGACACGCATCACGGGCCCAGCGACAGCGCGCGAGTCTGTTTCTGCAAACTACCATTCCAGACACCGAAGGAACACAACCATGAAAACCACATACGAGGAACCGGCCGCAGTGGTGGATGGCGAAGAGATCTTCGCCCTCCTGTCACGCGAAGGACTCTCCCGCCGCGAGTTCCTGGCCGGGGCAGCCGCATTCGGCGTGACGATCCTCTTGCCCGAGGAATTCGCCGCGGCAGCGGACGGGAAAAAGACCTTCACCATCCTGCACACCAATGACATGCACGCGAGCTTTATCGGCATGGGCCCGGCTTCGGATTACACCCCGTTCACGCTCAACGACGACACCACCCGCGGCGGATACGCGCGGCTGGGCGGATTGATCGCCAGGCGGAAGGAGGCGCGCAAGGGCCACGGTCCGGTGCTGGTGCTCGACGCAGGCGACTACAGCATGGGTACGGCGTTTAGCGCCGCGACGCGAGAGACCGGCGGTGAATTGCGGCTCATGGGCCGGATGGGTTATGACGCCACCACCTTCGGCAATCACGAATTCGATCTGGGACCTGACGGCCTGGGCAAATCCATAGGCGTCGCTGCCAAAGCCGGCCGGATTCCGGCAGTGCTCGCTGCGAATGCCAGTTTCACTGCGAGCGACGCCAAGTTGGCTGACCTTCAGCGCCTGACTAAAGAAGGCGTGATCCGCCGCTACCTGGTCATTGAGCGCGGTGGCGTTCGGTTCGGCCTCTTCGGCGTGCTGGGCAAGGAGGCGCTGATCTACACCAGTGGCGGCGCCACGACCTTTACCGACGCTGTCGAGACGGCGAAGGAGATGGTCAAGATTTTGCGCGAGACGGAGAAAGTGGATGTGGTCATCGCGCTCAGTCACGGTGGCGTGGAGAAAGGCAAGGACGGGCGCTACACCGGTGGCGAGGACGTGCAGCTTGCCATAGACGTGCCGGGCATCGACGTGGTGATCAGCGGCCACAGTCACACCGAGTTGCAGGAGGTGATTCTCGTCAACGGCCGCACGCCGGTGGTGCAGACCGGAAAGGAGAGCAATAACCTCGGTGAACTGGTGATTTCCCTCGACGGCGGCAAGCAGACGGTCGAGGCATACCGGCTTCATCCGATCGACGACAGCATCGCCGGCGACCGCGCCATCGCCGCCGAGATCGAACAACTCAAGAAGTCCGTCTCCGCGGCCGCGTTCGCATCGCGCGGATATCGCGTCGATCAGCCGCTGGCCATCGCGCCGCGCGATTTGCCGAACACCTACTCGGACATCGCCGCCGGGACCATCCTCGCCAACCTCGTCACCGACTCGTTTCGCGTGGCCACCAAGGCCGACATCGGGTTCACCGCCAATGGCATGATGCGTGCCGGTCTCTCCCGCGGCAAGACGGGTGTGCAGACCGTTTACGACGTTTTTGCCGTGGCGCCTCTTGGTTCCGGCGTGGTTGACCCGACACCCGGCAGCACACTGGTGACGGGTTACTTCACCGGCCAGGATCTCAAGAACCTGCTGGAGTTCCTGCTCATCGATAACCCGGCTCATCCGGGCGAGTATTTCCCGCGCGCCTCCGGCATGCGGTTTCGTTACGACCCATCGCGCCCGAAGCTCGACGTGGTCACAGCTATCGAACTGGGAGACCTCGATCGCGGCTACAAGGCGATCGACATCAGCGGCAAGGACGGGCGGCTGTACAGCCTCACCTGTCCCCTGATGCTTGGCCCGATCATCGTGGCCATCCCCAAGTACACCAAGGGCAAGCTGGCCCTGGTGCCCAAGAAGAAGGACGGCACGCCCCTCAAGTCGAGGGTCGATGCGCTAGAAATGCCTCGCGAAAACTCGGGCTACTTGCTGCCACCGCCGGGCACGACCGACCCGGCCAGTGTCGCCACCGCGGTGGGGAAGAACGATGGTCTTGAGATCAAGGAATGGCAGGCGATCATGGATCACCTGCGTAGCCTGCCGGTCAAGAATAAAGGCGAACTGCCGGTGATCCCGGTGGATGAGCGTGCTGCCGAGATCCGGGCGATCAAGGCAGGCTGATGGGATGCGGGCGGAATCGAAGACAATCCAGAGTACCTGGTCGGCAACTTGGAAGGATACAACGATGACGCCCGTCCGGACACGAAACCTCCTCTTTGCCGCGCTTGTTGGCGTGCTGGCGCTCATCGCTGCGACCGCTGCCCACGCGGCGGACAAGAAGCCCAACATCCTCTTCATCCTCACAGACAACCTGGGCTACGGCGAAATCGGTGTTTATGGGGGCGGAGCAACGCGCGGCGCGCCCACGCCGCGCATCGACAAGATTGCCAGTGAGGGTCTGCGCCTCACCAATATGAACATGGAGACCCAGTGCACGCCGAGCCGATCGAGTCTCATGACCGGCCGCTTTTCGATCCGCTCGGGCACTTACGCGGTGCCGTTCGGTGGCGTCCCGGAAGGTTTGACGCAATGGGAAGTCACCATTGCGGAATCGCTGTCGGCTGCCGGTTACGTTACGGCGCTGCATGGCAAGTGGCATCTCGGTAGCCATGATGGCCGGTTGCCGAACGATCAGGGCTTCGACGAGTGGTATGGCATTCCGCGCACGACGGATGAATCGATGTGGTCATCTTCGCCGGGATGGTCGCCGGAAATCGCGCCGCTGGAAAAAATCATGGAGGGCAGGAAAGGTCAGAAGAGCGTTGCGTTGAAGGACTACGATGCTGTGCAGCGCCGGCTCATCGATGCGGAAATCACGAAACGTTCGGTCGCATTCATGCAACGGCAGGCCAAGGCGGGCAAGCCATTCTTCATGTATGTGAGCCTCACCCAGCCGCATCTGCCCTCCGAACCGAACCCGGCCTTCAAAGGCAGGACCGGCAACGGCGATTGGGCCGACATGCTGGCCGAGATGGACGCCAACGTCGGCCAGATGCTCGATGCCGTGGACACACTCGGCATCGCCGACAACACCATCGTGATCTTCACCAGCGACAACGGTCCGGAATTCATCCAACCCTGGGACGGCTGGGCGGGTCCGTGGCGGGGCGCGTATTTCACCGCACTGGAAGGTGGCATCCGGGTGCCGTTCATGATCCGCTGGCCGGGCAAGGTTGCCGCCGGGCGCGTGAGCAACGAAATCATGCATGGTGTGGACATGTTCGCGACCCTAGCGAAGATTGCCGGCGCCAAGGTTCCCGACGACCGGCCCATTGACAGCGTGGATCAGTCCGATTTCCTGCTCGGCAAATCCGCGAAGTCCGCCCGCGAGGGCTTCCCCATCTGGGGCGGGAATACCCTGCTGGCCGTGAAGTGGCGCAACTGGAAGCTGCATTTCTACCGGCAGGACACGATGTATGACCCGCCGGTGAAGCTTGGGATTCCTTTCATCATCAATCTCTACACCGACCCGCGCGAGGAGAAGCCGACTGCTGACTCCTGGGTGGTGACACCAATGTTGAAAATGGTGGGAGAGTTCAATGCGACGACGAAAGACAATCCGCTCATCCCGATGGGCACGCCCGACCCCTACGCACCGCCGAAGTGAAATGACCACCGAAAGGACACAACCATGAAAACCACCCGCAACCAAAACCTCCTCGCCACCGCGCTCGCTGGCGCGCTCATTGCGGGGTGTGTCCCGTCCGAGCAGGCGCCTCCCGCATCCCGGCCGGCCGCGGCGCAACAGGCACAGGCCGCAGGGCCGAACCCGCTGCGCAACGCCTACTTCGGCGATACGCACGTGCACACGTCGTGGTCGCCCGATGCGTTCGTGAGCGGCGTGCGCGTCGGTCCGGAGGACGCGTATCGCTACGCCAAGGGCGAGGCCATCGACCACATCAGCGGCCAGAAGGTGCAGCTCAAGAGCGGGCCGCTCGATTTCTACGCGGTCACCGACCACTCGGAGTACATGGGTGTGCTGCCGGGGATGCTGGATCCGAATAACCCTCTCTCGAAGCACGAGATCGCGAAGTTGATGAATAGCAGCGATCCGGCGCAGCAGCAAAAGGCAACGATGCTGGTTGTGGGCAGCATCGCCGGAGGCAAGCCGATCAAGGAGTTCGTCGACAAAGGCGTCATGAAGCAGCAGTGGCAGCTGATCCAGGACTACGCCGCGAAGTACAACGAACCCGGGAAGTTCACGACCTTTATCGGCTACGAGTGGACGTCCAACCCGGACAATCGCAACCTGCATCGCAACGTCATCTTCCGCGGAATCAGGGTGCCCGAACTGCCGTTCACAAACTTCGACTCGGCGAAACCCGAGGACCTGTGGACCTTCATGGAAGGCGCCCGCAAAGCGGGAATGGAGAACCTCGCCATCCCGCATAACCCCAACTACAGCGACGGCACGATGTTCCAGACGGTGGATTCGTACGGCAAGCCCATTGATCGCGCGTACGCCGAGCGCCGGATCACGAACGAGCCCGTGGTGGAGATGACCCAGATCAAGGGCACCTCCGAGACGAACCCCGCCCTCTCGCCGAACGACGAGTTCGCGGACTTCATGATCTCGGACTTTCTCATCGCAGGCGAGCAGACCGGTAAGCTGCGCGGCAAGGCCAAGGGCAGCTACGCGCGCGACGCGCTGCGCACCGGCCTGGTGCTGGACGAGCAGACCGGGGTCAACCCTTACAAGTTCGGCCAGATCGGCTCGAGCGACACCCACAACGCGGGTGGCGACTACGAAGAGAACAACGTCTTCGGCAAGATCGGCCGCGAGGACGGCACGCCCGAGGCGCGGCTCGTGCACAAGACGCAGCTAACACCCATCGTGCAGTCGTGGGGTTCCGCGGGCTTGGCGGGCGTGTGGGCGGAGGAGAACACGCGCGAGTCGCTCTACGATGCCATGAAGCGCAAGGAAGTGTTCGCCACCACCGGTCCGCGCATGAAAGTGCGCTTCTTCGGCAGTTGGCAATACGATGATGCGGACGCGAAGAGCGCCGACCTGGTGAAGATCGGCTACGCCAAGGGCGTGGCCATGGGCAGCGATCTCGCGGCGCGCCCGGCCGCCGCCAAAGCGCCGAGCTTCCTCGTGTGGGCGATCAAGGACCCCAACAGCGGCAACCTCGACCGGATTCAGATCGTGAAAGGTTGGTCCAAAAACGGGCAGACCATGGAGAAGGTTTACGACGTCGTCTGGTCCGGCACGCGCAAGCCGGATGCGAAGACCGGCAAGCTGCCGCCGGTGGGGAACACCGTGGATGTGGCGACGGGCACCTATCAGAACACGATAGGCACCGCGGATCTGGCCGGGCGCTGGACCGACCCCGAGTTCGATCCGGCGCAGCGCGCGTTCTACTACGTGCGCGCGCTCGAGATCCCCACGCCGCGCTGGAACGTCTTCGACGCGATCAAGCTTGGCATTGCGCCGCCGGCCAACCTGCCGACCACGCTGCAGGAGCGCGCCTTCAGCTCGCCCATCTGGTACACGCCGACCGCCGCCGAGTTGGGCACCGCGCGCGCCGCGGCGCTCACGGTGCATAGCGTCGAGAAGCAGGGCGGCAAGGCGCTCACCGACGCCGAGATCCGCGCGCTCATCGTCGGCAAAAGCATCCGCATCAAGAACACGGTCACCGGTCAGACGTTCGAAGCCTTGTACGGCGGGGACGGCCAGCGCACGCTCGCGAGCACGGTGGGGTTCGCTGCCATGCACGGCGGCGGGACCGGCAAAAACCCCTACGCGATCAAGAACGGGCAGCTTCAGGGCTCGCTCGATGACGGTTCGAGCTTCACGTCGCGCATCTTCAAGGTGGGCGACCGCTATGTGGGGGCGCGAAGCGACGAGGCCGGCTACGTGAACTACGAGGTCGCCGCGATCCGGTGATGCGTCGGATCGGGCGGTTTCTTCTGCGCGAGCCGCTCGCGCACTTCCTGCTGGGCGGCGCGGTGCTGTTCGCGCTGCATGGCGTCTTCGGCGCGACCGACGCGGGCGGCCGCGCCATCGTCATCGGTCGCCAGGACCTCGAGAGCCTGCAGCAGCAGTTCGCCGCGCGGTGGAAGCGTCCGCCGACCCGCGCGGAGCTCGAGGGCCTCGCCGAGGCGCAGATCCGCGAAGAGGTGCTGTACCGCGAGGGCATGGCGCTCGGCCTCGATCGCGATGACACCATCCTGCGGCGCCGCATTGCCCAGAAGATGGAGTTCCTCATCGCCGACACGGCCGTGCCGGGCGACCCCGGCGATGCCGTGCTGCGCAGCTACTTCGACGCGAACCGGGAACGCTACGGTGAGCCGCCGCGCGTCTCCTTCACGCATATCTATTTCAGCCTCGACGCGCGGGGCGCCAAGGCGCAAGCTGACGCGGAGCGCGTCCTTCGCGCGCTGCAAGATCCGGGAGCCGCGGTGCGCGCGCCCGAGCGCGGCGACCGCTTCGCACTGAGCTACGACTACGCCGTCCGGACCGCCGAGCAAGTGGACCAGGAATTCGGCAGCGGGTTCGGCCAACAGATTCTGGACCAGCCGCCAGGATCGTGGCGGGGACCAATCCGCTCGGCGTACGGACTGCATCTGGTCCGTGTCACGGAACGCACGCCGGCCCGGCCCGCCGTGTTCGAAGAAGCGCGCGAGCGCGTGGTGAACGATTTCGTCTTCGAACACCGGCGCGATGCCAACGAGGCAGCCTACCGCAAGCTCCGGGACCGCTACACGATCACGATCGCACCGCTGGACGCTGCGAGTTCCGAGGGCAGACGATGATGGTACGGCCGTGGTTCACGGCGGCGCTGGTGGCCGCCGCGCTGGCCAGGCCGGCGATGGCGCACGATGTCCGGCCGGCGTACCTGGAATTGATCGACACGGGCGCCGGACGCTTCGAACTTCTGTGGAAGGAGCCGCTGCTGGGCGACGCCAGTCTCGGCATTGTGCCGGTGCTGCCGGAGAGTTGCCGGGATGTCGAGCCGCCCGCGATCCACGAGCTTCCCGGCACCCGCATCATCCGCCGAGTGGTCAATTGCGGCGCGGCAGGTCTGGAGGGCCGGACGATTCGCATCGATGGCCTGCCGCGCACGCTGACCGACGCCCTTGTCCGTATCCAGTTCGCCGACGGGCACACACACACCGAGATCCTGCGTCCGTCGCGGCCAAGCCTGGTCGTCACGGCAGCCGGTTCCTCCCGCGGGCCCGCGACGTTCGTCACCATGGGGATCGAACACATCCTGTCCGGCGTCGATCACCTCCTGTTCGTCTTCAGCCTGATGCTGCTCGTGACCCGGGGCTGGCTGCTGCTGCAAACGGTCACAGCCTTCACCGTTGGTCACAGCGTCAGTCTCGCGCTGGCGACCTTCGGCGTGCTGGCGGTGCCGGCCGCGCCGGTGGATGCCGCCATCGCGCTCAGCATCGTCTTCCTTGCCGCCGAAATCGTGCGCGCCCAGCGCGGTGAGCGGCACCTCAGCGCGCGCTGGCCGTGGATCGTGGCCGGCGCCTTCGGGCTGCTGCACGGGCTGGGGTTTGCCACGGCGCTCACCGCGCTCGGCCTCCCGCGCACGGACATTCCCATGGCGCTCCTGCTGTTCAACGTCGGCGTCGAGATCGGGCAGATTCTGTTCATCGCCGCCGTGCTGGCAGTGCTGGCCGCGTGGCGCATGCTCGGCATGCGATGGCCGGCCTGGGCCCAGCCGCTACCGGTGTACGGCATGGGTTCGGTGGCGACATTCTGGTTCCTCGGGCGCTTCACGGCGCTTTTTTGAACGTTCTGGACGCTGTCGGACATCGTGCAAGGGATTACGAAAACACTACGCTCTGGACAGAAAATTCTGCAAATGCATATCCTTAGCGTGGTCCGACCCGAGATTCCTCATCATCAACCTCCTCACCGACCCGCGCGAGGAGAATCCGACGGTTGACACCTGGGCAGTGAATCCGATGTTGAAAATTGTGGGCGCGTTCGATGCGACCACGAAAGATCATCCGCTCATTCAGAGGGGCACGCCGGACCTGTACACGCCGCCGAAGCAAAATGACGAAACCAGCATTTCACCTTGCAGGCGGGCGCGCGCGCGCGTCGCCTTGACGTTCCTGTTTCCGAAGTGACGGATTTCTAGAAAGTAATTCAGACAGGATTTACAGGATGAACATGGGGGACACCAAAATACGCAAAAGAGGGCCAAACAGACGCTTGTCACTTAATAATAAAGTGAATAGACTGTGCCTTGGGACGTCTACCACACCGAGGGCGGAAGAATCATGGCCGACGAAGCGATAGATCACAGAACGCTGGCGAAACTGGTCGAATCGGGCGCCGTGCGGGCGGCACGTGTGATTAGCCGTGAAGGAGGTTGGGGTGTCATCGTTACCTGCGGCAAGACTGCCCGACCGCTCGTCGCGCAGCGTGGCAAGGTGCGGCTATTTGCCAAGTTGGAGACCGTCGCGGTTTACCTCAGGGGGCTCGGCATTCCGCACTTTGATGTTGACGTTGTTGACTACGACCCAGAGCGCGCGCGCCGGGCACGGCCAGATCGCGCCAAGGCGCTGAAGCACGCGCACAAAGCTGCGGCCTACGACAAGTGGTTCCGCGGTCAAGTGCAGGTCGCGCTCGATGATCCGCGGCCGAGTATGCCGAACGCAGAGGTCTCTGCGCGCTGGGTGAAACAGCGGGCTCGGCTTGTGAAGAAAGCTAAAGGCGTCCACGGGGCCAAGGTTTGAAGGTTCGCTGGCGGCCCGCTGCCGAGGCCGACCGCGACGAGATCATCGACTATATCGCGCAAGATGATCCGGTCGCCGCGATTGATCTGGGCGATGCGATTGATCGACGGGTCACCGCGTTGCCGAATCAGCCGAAGCTCTATCGTGTCGGTCGTGTCAGAGGTACCCGCGAAATGGTCGTGCATCCAAACTACATCGTAGTGTACCGGATCGTACGAGGCGAGATCGAGATCCTGCGCGTACTCCATAGTGCACGGCAGTGGCCACCTGGCCCTTAGCCACGCGGAAAATTTTTCAGTCTGAAAATCATTGAGAGGAAAATGCATGAACGCGAATCGAACCATTGCGATGACCACTGCGGTACTGAGCGCCGCCAGCTTGGCTACCGCAGTCTGGGCGCAAGACATCCTGCCCCGACCCGAACAACCCTTCGCCGGCAAGATCGGCCGCACGACAAAGGATTCCGTAAAAGACTTCCCCAAGATGGTCGAAGCGCCCAAGGGAGCGCCGAACATTCTCGTCATCCTCACTGACGACGTAGGCTTCGGCGCTTCGTCCACATTCGGCGGGCCGATCCCGACCCCGACCATGGATCACCTCGCCAAGGAAGGCCTGCGCTACAACAATTTCCACACCACGGCGCTTTGCTCGCCCACGCGCGCTGCACTGCTCAGCGGCCGCAACCACCACAGCGCCAACACCGGCGTCATCATGGAACTGGGCACGGGCTACCCCGGCTACAACTCGCTGATGTCGAAGAGCAACGGGACGTTCGCCGAAATCCTCAAGCAGAACGGTTACAACACCTCGTGGTACGGCAAGAACCACAACGTGCCGGATTGGCAGACCAGTCAAGCCGGACCGTTCGACCTGTGGCCGACCGGGCTGGGCTTTGAATATTTCTACGGCTTCATTGGCGGTGACACGAGCCAGTGGAACCCGGCTCTGTTCGAAGGCACGAAGCCCATCGAGCCGCCGCACGACGCGAAGAACTATTTCTTCGACAAGGACATGGCCGACCACACCATCGACTGGATCCGGATGCAGCACGCGACGGCGCCGAACAAGCCCTTCCTCGCCTACTACGCACCGGGCACGGCCCACGCGCCGCATCACGCGCCGAAGGATTGGATCGCGAAGTTCAAAGGCAAGTTCGATCAGGGCTGGGACAAGGTGCGCGAGGAGACTTTCGCGCGGCAGAAGGCGGCAGGGGTCATCCCCGCGAGCGCGAAATTGACCGAACGACCCGCGAGCATTCCTGCCTGGGACAGCCTGAGCGCCGACCAGAAGAAAGTCTTTGCCCACATGATGGAAGTCTATGCAGCGGCGCTCTCCCACGCCGACCACCAGATGGCCCGCATCCTCGACACCATCGCCGCGCAGGGTGAACTCGACAACACGCTGGTCATTTACATCATGGGCGACAACGGCGCGAGCGGCGAGGGCGGCATGCAGGGCTTGCTGAACGAAATGACCGTGTTCAACGGCATTCCCGAAGACATGAAGGAAGTCGTTCGCCGCATGGATGAACTCGGTGGGCCGATGACCTTCAACCACTACCCGGTCGGCTGGGCGCACGCCATGGACACGCCGTTTCAGTGGACGAAGCAGATCGCCTCGCACTTCGGCGGCACCCGCAACGGCATGGTCATCTCCTGGCCCGCGCGCATCAAGGACAAGGGCGGCCTGCGCACGCAGTTCTCCTCGGTCATCGACATCATGCCGACGCTGCTTGAAGCCACCGGTGTGCCCGCGCCCACGAACATCAATGGCGTCGCGCAGAAACCCATCGAAGGCGCGAGCCTCGTCTATACGTTCGATGACGCGAAAGCGCCCTCGAAGCACACGACGCAATACTTCGAAATGTTCGGCAACCGTGCCATTTACCACGACGGCTGGGTGGCCGCCACGACGCCAGGGGTTGCGCCATGGGACACGGGGGCGGAAACGGAAGGCCGCGTTCCTGCGGTTCTCGACTACAAGTGGGAACTCTACAACGTCAGCAAGGACTTTTCCGAGGCGGACAACCTCGCGGCCAGGGAACCGGCCAAGCTCAAGGAGTTGCAGGATCTGTTCTGGACCGAGGCGGAGAAATTCAACGTGCTGCCGATCGAGAACAGCCGGATCGACCGCTTCGACGTGAACAATCGACCGAGCCTGACCTCGGGCCGCGACGAGTTCACCTACTTCCCCGGCCTGGTGCGCATCCCCGAAGGCGCCGCGCCGGATCTGAAGAACAAGTCGTACCAGATCAAGGCCGAGGTGGTGATTCCCAAAGGCGGAGCGGAAGGTATGCTGCTCACGCACGGTGGACGCTTTTCCGGTTACGGGCTCTACCTGCTCAAAGGCAAGCCGGTGTTCCTCTACAACCTTGCAGGCGTGGCGCGCTACAGTGTGGCCGGCAAGCAAGCGCTCACGCCGGGCAAGCACACCATCCTGTTTGACTTCAAGTACGACGGTGGCGGGCTTGGCAAGGGAGGCAAGGGCACGTTGCAGGTGGACGGCAAGACCGTGGCCACCGGCCGCGTCGAACGCACACTGGCCTTCCGCCTCTCGCTCGATGAGACGCTGGATTGCGGCGAGGACACCGGCACGCCAGTCAGCGAGGCCTACCGTGTGCCCTTCAAGTTCACCGGCGAGCTGAAGAAGGTCACGGTTTACCTGAAGCCTGCGCCATTGACGGCGCAGGACCAGCGGAAGCTCGAAGAGGGCAAGGCCGCCATCGCCGTCGCGCAGTAAGTGAAATGAGAACTGCGCCCACCGCCGCAAGACGGCGGGCGCAGCAATCGAATAAACAAACGCAAGGCACCCGACAATGAAACCCACGCGCGAACACAACCTCATCGTTGCCACACGCCGCCTCCATTTCTTCGCTGCAACGAAGCTTTGCCTGTGCATCGGGGCCGGCGGCGATGTTTGCCGGTTGCGCGCATCTGGGCCCGCAGACCGTGGCCGTGGACCGTTTCGACTACACCTCTTCGATCGCTGATTCGTGGAAGCAGCAAACGCTGCTGAATATCGTCAAGCTGCGCTACCTGGATCTGCCGGTATTCGTGGATGTGTCTTCCATCGTCGCCGGGTATTTGCTGAAAACCGGGGTGACGGTCAACGGTACAGTTTTTTCGAAGAACGCGGCGCAGGGCGACTTTGGAACGCTCGGAGGACAGGCCATCTACACCGACCGGCCCACCATCACCTACGTGCCACTGACCGGGAAAAATTCCTGCGCGGATAGATCACGCCGATCGACCCGAAGAACATCTTCTTCATGCTCCAGGCCGGTTATGCGGCGGATTTCATCCTGGGCCTGACCGTGGAGTCGATTTGCGGTGTGCGCAATAGTTCCACCGCGGGCGGCGTGGTGCGGCAGGCGGACCCGGAGTTCGTGCAAGCGCTGTAATTGCTGCGGGAACTGCAGGTCGCCGGCGC
>Ga0315281_10001021_pt1 | contig 40705 bp, 35 predicted proteins | sample YL17G07_0_MG_FD_204540 | JGI IMG/M metagenome (GOLD analysis project Ga0315281, IMG submission 204540) | Sediment microbial communities from Yellowstone Lake, YNP, Wyoming, USA - YL17G07_0 | ecosystem: Environmental > Aquatic > Freshwater > Lake > Sediment | place: USA: Wyoming | collected...
ATCTTTTCGAGGGCAACAACGCGACCAATTATACGGCGGATGATACGTGGGGCTCGTCGTCTCACAACGCGGCCTTCCGGAATTTCTTGCCCGGCTATTATCCCTCCATGACATCCGTAGTCTGGTCGGTAACTGTCGATACGCTACAAAAGTATTTCTCGTTATTGGGCAACGTATTGGGAGTCACCGGGCATGGTTTTGCTTATGAGAAAGATTGGCCCACATCGCGTCGTTTCAGTGATTTCTTGATTTATGTCATTGGTTACAGCTCAGGCGGTGAGAATACCGGCGGCGGGACGGACGCGCTGGACACCCTCCTTCGGCACGCGAACTATGACGTGGTCAGCAACAGTATCATCTACAACGGTTCGGACAATCACAATTTGGCGAACTCACTCTATCTGGCAGGCAAGCCGTCCTGGTTCGGTTCGCTGGCTTGGCCCGCTATCGGCCCTGACGTCAGCGGATACGCGATGGACATCCCGGCGAAATGGAGATGGGATCAATTCAAGATCAGCGGCCTCGTGAGTGATTTATTCAAGGACCATCAATAAAACGCGATATACATATTAGGCGAAGTGGGCTTTTGACTCCATCGCGGTCATCCGTTCACTTCTAATTGACCCGTTCGCTGATTTATTATGTTTTGCTGCCAAGCCTAATATACGCACCCGTCAATTCGCTTGACCTCCAAGAAATTCATTTTATAAGAATTGGGGATTAGCAAGAATCCTTGTAGCAATAGCAAAGAGTTTCGATCACTCGCCCCGGCCGCAAGTCAGGAGTTCATATGGCAATAATCACTGACGCTCCTGGATTCGACGGGAATCCCATCGAAGAGCTCCGGTACGGAAATCGCAGTTTGAAATTCGACGCGTTTCCGCGCCACGATCAGGCCCCGACTCATATTTCCGCTGTTATTATGGTGGCCAGTTAGGTTCTGGGTTATTAGGCCTGCCATCAGGGCCTCACGTATTTCCGGTGCCAGAGCTTTCTAGCTTATGCCTTTCGGCGTCGACGATATCTCCCCCGCTGCGGAGACGGGCAGCCAAGCCGTAGAGGCGATATTTTAGGGGATGAAGGGAGTACTTCCACATATAGCCTTGTTTGAGAGTTGCCCCAAAGCGCCGCTTGAAGGAATTAAGGGCCTCTTGTTTTGACCCTGGTTCCGGGTCAATTCTTGCCCCAACAAAATCAAAGCGCTGAACACCAAGCTTCTGAAATTGCCGCAGGGCTTCCCACTGAAGCAGCTTCATGGTACCTTGGTGAGGCTCTGGGATATTTCCCCCGTAGATGGCATAAGCGCAATAGTTGCTGAAAGCGTATAGAGTGCAGCTTTGAGTTATACCCTGGCAATCAGCAATCCATAGCTTTCCGTACTCTCCAAGGCCTTGCACATAACGATGAAATGATCCGCTGTCCATGAACGGAAGTTTGGATCTCTTGAAAGTATCCCTAACGAGACAATAAAATATATCGAGGTGTTCAATCCCGTTAATTATGCCCACGCCCTTTTTTATTGCCGACCTTATATTTAGCCGGTTCGTTTTGCTGAGATTCCTCCATAGAACATCTTCGGGCTGACATAGGTCGACAACATAACTCCCATATGGGGCGGCGTCGGCCCCGTCCGGATAGGTCCGAAAAATCGTGTTCGTCGTGGCGGGAATAATCATGTCGGCGCCGATCGACCGGAAATATTCGACAGTACCGTTTAGAAAAGTCTTTTCTTCAGACACATCGAATCCGTGGACCATAGGGATGGTTTCGACCCGGAAGCGGACCATGCGAAAAATCGCCTTTCGAATAATCGTGTAAGGCAATATGCATCTGAGCTCGCCCGAATCGGCAAAGCCCCCCAGCCAGCCGAATTCGTTGCTGACCGCCTTCAAGAAGGATTCCTTGGCAAAAATTGGAAGCTCGGGATGCCAGTTGATCTCAACGGGTTGAACTCTCATCCTCTTTGCTATCTTGTTCTGTTATTGAAGAGGGGCCAAGGCCCTTCGATAGTAGTCTTTCAGCCAGCGCACTTGCTCTTCCCGCCTGAATCGGACGAATTCCTCCGAGACCGGCTTGGACGGATGGCTGATCATCCCCCACAAATATCCGGACAGAATTAGAAACCCGAACAAGAAAAGGGGCTTTGCGTTCATCTGGTAGATCGAACGGAAGAATTGCCAAACGGGATGGACCCCAAGCAAATAATCCCCATATCCGCCCTTGAATGCATATTTCAGGTAGTGAGGACCGGCTTTCCCCATGGGGCGGAGATGCAAGCAGGCCCTCTCTGTGAAGGACTCCGTTTTCCAACCTCTCATTCTCGCCGTCACAACGGCGATGAGATCGATCCCGCCTCCTTTGAGCGGGATATATCCGCCGATCATCTCGAAGCACCGCCGCCGGAACAATTGGCAAGCCCCCGAAACGTGTTCCTTTCGGGAGAAGCGATAATCATATTGAAAGTTTCCCTGGCGAAAAGGCGTCCCCGCAACCCCCAGGTGCTCATCCTGAGCGAACTTATTCAGTAAAAAATCGAAGTAATCCTCATCAAATGAAATGTCAGCATCGAGGTTGCCAATGACGTCGTAGGGGATATGCCGTGTCCGATCGCGACCCGCGTTAAACGCTAACGCCTTCCCTCCGAAATGCCGCTCGACCCGCTCGGGCATTCGCACGAGCTCTATCCAAGGATTTTCGCGGGCGTACTTTTTTACGATCTCGTCGGTTCCATCCGTAGATCCGTCGCTGACGATTAACCACTTAGCCGGCCTGACGGTCTGATGGATGACGGCCAATATTGTCTGTTCAATGAAGGCCGCCTCGTTCTTGGCCGGAGTAATGAGGACGTAGGTCACGATCGTTTGCATCCCTTAATGAGTTTATCATGCACGTCCGTGAACGTGCAAACAGAGACCCCGTTGCTTCGCAGGTGGGAAAGGAAGGCATCGATGGTTTCCAAATCAGCAAGATCCTTCGTGTGGCCGATGGCGACGATGGGGCGAAGTAGCGCGGGATTCTTTTGATCCTTTTGCATCTCCCGGTCGAACATAGCGATCATTTCCGGCGCCGTCAAGCGGCAGAAATCGAGTTTCATCGGATAACGAAACCTCGCGAAATCCCGAAGGCGGCGCAGTTTTGTTTGCAGACGCTTGACTTTCGCTGGGCTTTTTTGCTGCAGGCCGATTCGCTTGGAAGTGAACATTTCCCACATCGGGACCATCTTGGCGAATGTCGGTATTTCGAGCAGGTTCCCCTGAGGGTCGGGAACGTTGACGTCTTCGGAGAAGGCCCAATAATAACCGTTCTTGAGCGACCTTCGGTAATCGAGATCGTATTGATGTTGCAGACCGCCTTTGAATACGGAGGAATCGATTTTTATGCCGTGCCCGGCGAGGGATTTTGCGACGGCACCGGTGGGCTGCAAGAGCCAATTTCCGGCCCGAAAGGAGAGGGGAGAGTATACGGGTGCCCCGAGGACCTTTCGGAGATATGAGATTGAGCGATCAACGATCTGCTCGATGCGTTCAGGGTGGAGACGACACAGGTTGTACTCGCTATAATCAAGCTGCCATTGGGTGCCGTTGCGATGCGCGTTGTACCACTGCGGATGCAAGTGGAGCCCGATTTCGAATCCCTCCCTATGGAATTCCCGGATCTGCTGTTCGACCAAGTCTATGGCCGGGTCCGCGCCTTGGGCTCCGATGACCTCCAGCTCGGCGGCCTCGACAAAGACCACGCAACGCGAATTCCACTTCTGGAAAACGGTTTTTAACTTCTCGGCCGGCTCGTAGACGAGTTCCCTCAGCGAGCCCTCGCCGTTCCCGTAAATTTCGTAGTCGACCGTGAAGATGCACTCGATCATGTGATGTACCTGGCAAATGGCAATCGCGCCAGCCATCGAACCGAAACAAGAGTCAGCGCAACCGTAGAAGGCAAGAGCAGGAAATAAAACAGAGCATTGTCGGGGCTTATATGGGCCCGACGAAGCCCCAGAACCTCCAGGCGAACATAGAGTATGTGCAGGAAGTAGACGCTGTAGCTATAAAGCCCAAGGGAGTTCAGCAAGCGGCGGACGGCGATCTGCTTCGTTTCCAGCCCCCGCACAAATGCGATTATAGCAATAAGCGCACCGATTGTCATAAGAGGCGTTAGCAGGTTTCTTACGAGGCGCACAAGTTCGTTCTGGATGAATTCGTAGATGACGCCTTGGGAATGCGTGGCAATCCAGGCAGCAGATATGCCGGCTCCCGCGACGATCCATGCTAAGCACCCGATTATTACGGAAGACCGACGTTGAAATACTTGAAAGGCATGCCACGAATGCTCAAGCAAGTAGTACCCGGTGAGGAAATATCCGATGTAGCTCGGGAAAAAGATGGTGGTAAGAAAGCGTATAAGGAATGTCGGCGAATAAGGATGCGGAAACAAAGCCGTTATCGACGACGAATAGGCAATCTGCAAAATAAGGGCGAAAAACACCAGCGCTCCGCGGCGCTTGCACGCGTTGTAAAAGCGGCTCAGAAAAGGATGAAGGAGGTACAATTGGATGATCAGGGCAATAAACCAGAGGTGGCTCTGGGCATCGAAAGTTAAGAGATTTTTGATCAGAATCCACGGGCGATGACTCTTGAGGAGTTGCGGGAGCGAGTACAGGATCGAATAAGCGAGGTATGGGATAAGAAGAAACTTGAGCGTTCGGCGATAGAAGGGCCCGGCAACCTCGTTGCGGCGATTGAGGCTAAGGTAGAAGCCCGATAAGGTCACGAATAACGGCACGGCGAATCGCGTGAGGCTGTTGACAAAGATAAGCGCGGAGGAAAACCACCCGAAACGCGTCATTTCCGTGGCATAGACCGTGACGTGGATCAGGATCACACCCAGAATGCATATCCCCTTGACGAGAGGCAGCTTATAAACGAAGAATTGGCGGGCTTCAGCAGCTTGCATGATATCACTCCTCGAGCAAGTGACGATAAGCCAATCCGCCGAACAATGTCAAGGAAGAGGCCCGTCAGTTTCTGCGGAAATTATTGGAGATAATGACTAAGTTTTTCCGCCAATCCGCGCATATGGGCTTCTTCTATCGGCGTTCCGTTAAGGCCCGTGATTGTGTTGTGAGTCCCGGGAATTTCGTGGATCTCAGCTCCATTTAGGGCAAGGTTTCCCCAAAGAGGGCGACGAGAATCAAGCGACCCCTTCGTCAAGAAGATGTGGATAAAGCCCGGATACGACTGAGGGTAATAGCGTTTCAGAAACCACAGATTAGAAACTAACTTAACCCTGAGAAGAATATAAGCTCTCCGCTCTGCCGAACCAAGGTGGGTTATTTCTCCCGAATGGTGGCTTACGCGATGGATAAAACGATCCACGATAAACGATAACATCCCCCCGTAAGTATAAATGGGGGGCGCAGGTTCGATCAAAGCCAGAAGGGCTACCGTCTGTTTTTGAGCCTGGAGTTGTTGGGCGATTTCGAACGCTACGGTCCCGCCGGAACACACTCCTCCGATATAATATGGGCCCTCGGGTTGGACGCTGCGGATTTCACGGATATATTGAGCCGCCATCTCGTTTACTTTGGATGGCACTTCCAGACCGTCTTGGAGCCCATAAAATGGGCGATCTGTGATGAGATGACGAGCGAGGTAGCCAAGGTCGGTAAAGACGTTTCCCAGAGCTCCGGGAAGACAAAAGAACGGCGGATTCGGGCCGCCGTCCCGGAGCAGGGCCAATGAATATCGTGGCGCTGCCGAAATCTTATCGCTCTTCTGATCGAGCATGGTCGACAATTGCTCGATCGTAGGAGCTTGGAAGATCGCGGATGGAGGAAGCGGTTTGCCGAATATTTCTTCGATTTGGGCATTCAGGCGTGCCGCCATCAGCGAGCTACCCCCGAGTTCAAAGAAATTATCCTGGATCCGGACTTGCTTGACACCGAGGACGTCTTCCCAGATTCTTGCCAGCGATTGTTCAACGGGGTTTCTGGGCGCGCCTTCATATTTCAGGAGTTGTGGCTCCCAGGCCGGTCCACCGGGAGATGGAGCCGGCTTTATTCCTTTTGACGACGCCGGCAACTGTTGAGAAGCCGAGTGCGCCGGCTGTTCCGATCCAATCCAAAAGCGCTTGCGCTCGAAGGGATAGCTTGGCAGAGGTACCCGCTGACGTTCTTCATCTCCATAAAATCCTTTCCAATTTACGTCAACGCCGGCTGACCAAAGCCGTCCAAGGGTCTGCAAAATGAATTCGACGTCCGATCGTTCCTCCTTCGGATGCCGTGTCGAAGACAGGACGGTGCGCTTTTCGGTCTGCTGATGATGCTGCCTGAGCAATGTGCTCAATGTTTGCCCCGGGCCTACTTCCAGGAAGATGCGACCAGGCTCTTTCAAGAGTTCCCGAGCACAGTCATCGAACCTGACGGTTTGACGCAAATGGCGGACCCAATAGGCCGGATCGATGACCTCTTCAGGACGGATCCATGTGCCGGTCAGATTAGAAACATAGGGTATCTTTGGAGGCTGCAACTTAATGTTCTTGAGGACATCGGCAAAACGGCCTAAGATAGGGTCCATCATGCGCGAATGGAACGCGTGAGATGTCTGGAGCCTTCCATTGACGACATTATTTTTTGAAAGCTGATGCTCCAATTCTTCGATAAATGCCTTTCCGCCGGAACACACGCATAAAGAAGGTCCGTTGACGGCCGCCAGCGAAATCTTATCGCTGAGATACGGCCGGATCTCTTTTTCGGAAAGGGTGACGGCCAGCATGGACCCGCCGGGAAGCGATTGGATCAATTGGCCCCTGGCGGCCACGAGGGACAGCGCGTCCGGCAACGAAAAAACTCCTGCGAGACAGGCCGCGACATATTCTCCGATGCTGTGGCCGACCATAGTTTTGGGAATAATCCCCCAAGTCATCCATTGCCTGGCCAGGGCATATTCTGTAATGAATATGGCCGGCTGGGCATATGAGGTCTGCTTAAGAGTTTCCGAAGCGTTCCCGGTTTCTTCCGGACTTGGATACAATGACTCTCTTATGTCTAACGATAGAATTGGTTTTAAGAAATCAGCACAAAAATCCACTTGATCCCGGAATGCTCTTTCCGTCTTATATAGTTCGAGGCCCATATTTGGATATTGAGAAGCTTGGCCAGGGAACATGAAAACAACGTCAGGCGAAGATGGCGGGGGAGAAGACGTGATGACCCCTTTCGGGTCCATTGTCTCGAATGCCGTAACGGCATCGTCGGCGTCTCTGCAGACGGCGATCCTGCGCCGGGGAAAGGCTTTGCGGCCGGTTTGGAGGGTATAGGCGGCATCGGCAAGGCTCATATCGGGACGTCGCCTGAGATGGGCGATCAAGTCCGTTGTGGCTGCTTCCAAAGCTTTCGGAGTTTTGGCAGACAGCGATAAAAGTTGCCAGGACCTGCCGGACATCGAAGGACTGGGTTCCGGGGCCTCTTCCAAAATGATATGGACGTTGGTCCCTCCCAGGCCGAAAGAACTGACGCCGGCTCTCCGTGCGGAACCTTCTTTCTTCCATTCCTGCAGTCTTGTATTGACATAAAAAGGACTATTGGCAAAATCGATTTGCGGATTTGGCTTATCGAAATGGACGCTGGGGGGTATCAATCTCTGTTTGAGAGCCAGGACCGTTTTGATAACTCCAACCACGCACGCTCCGGCATCCAGGTGGCCGATATTGGATTTAACGGATCCGATCGCGCAATAATTTTTTCTTGCTGTTGTCCTCCGGAAAGCTTTTGTCAGGGCGGCGATTTCAATCGGATCGCCAAGCGCAGTTGCCGTTCCATGGGCTTCGATATAGTCGATGCTATCGGCATCGACGCCGGCCACGGCCAAAGCTTCCTCGATTACGGCCGCTTGGCCCTTTACGCTTGGAGCTGTAAATCCGACTTTATCGGCGCCGTCATTATTGATGGCGGACCCTTTAATCACCGCATAAATACAATCTCCATCGCGAACGGCGTCCGTCACCCTCTTTAGGACGACCATTCCAGCGCCGCTGCCAAAGACGGTCCCTTTGGCTTTTTCATCGAAAGCCCGGCAATAACCGTCAGGAGATAAAATTCCCCCTTCTGCATAAAGATATCCGCCCATGAGGGGCACCTGGACTCGCACGCCCCCGGCGATGGCCATATCGCATTCGCCAAAAAGCAGGCTCTGGCAGGCCATATGGATGGCGACGCCCGATGTCGAACAAGCCGTCTGAACATTAACACTCGGACCCTTCAAATTCATTTTGTAAGACACTCGAGTGGCCGGGAAATCTTTGTCGAAGCCCAGCAATATCTCGTGAAGAGCCCCCGAATCGATCAGGGAACGAAAGTACTCCGCGTGCCGGATGAAATACATATTGCGGGCGACACCGCCAAACATACCGATCAGACCATCGTATCGATCCGGGTCGTATCCCGCGTTATCCAGAGCTTCCCAAGCACATTCCAGGAAAACGCGGTGCTGGGGGTCCATGAACTCGGCTTCCTTGGGGCTGATGCTGAAAAACTCGGCGTCAAAAAGGTCCGCGTCTTCGAGGACGCCGCCCCGATTGACATACCTCGGGCTTTTCAAGATCTTCGGGTCGAGGCCGGACGCTTTAAGTTCCTCCGGAGTGAACGACCTGATGGATTCGACGCCATCACGGATATTCACCCAGAACTCGCTCGTATTCCTGGCGCCGGGAAACCTGCCGGCCATGCCTATGATGGCTATTTCTTCGCGACCCCCCGCTATCTTGTCCGTCGTCATGGATTCCCCTCTAGGATGAAGATTTTCGATGGGACAGCCTGGTTTCCCGCTGCTTTTCAGCGAGCGCGCGTCTCGAGCTCGATGTCCTGCCGCCTGAATCTGGTTTCTTGTAGCCCATGGTTCGGGCGGTTTCCCACGTCACCTCGCCAAGGAAATTGTCGGATTCGACGCCTTTCCAGGCGTCGGCAACGTCCGTCCTAATGCTTTTGTACTTAAGAAACTTGACGTCCCCCATGGGCAACGATTCCGGATATATGCCATCAACCATTTTCTTTTCCTTGTTCTTGTAGGGCTCCAGGATACTCGGATGAAACTCCAATCCCAGCCGCCGGCACGCGGCCTCCATAACCTCTTTTGGACGGGACGTCAATTCTTCAAAAGTCATGAAGAACTGGCGGTTCTCCGGAACGCTCTTCAAAAACTCGAGAATATTTTGGTGACTGATGGTCCAGACTAATTCGGCGAGTTGCCTAAGGTTAAAGGGATGTTCATTGAGATAGAGGATCTGGTCCATATGCATGCTTTCGAATGACCGGACGGACGAATAGGGATGCCGTGCCAGATGAATGTACAGATTCCCTTCAAAATCCTGTTCCGCTTTTTTCATCGCGTCCAAATCGAGCGCATAGGCCGGCGTCTTCTCGAGGAGCATCCGGTCGCCGATCCAATCCTGCAAGACGCGATAGAAGGCTTTTGTTGTATACCCCTGATCCTCATACGATTGCATGATGCGTTTGGCTTCCTCGGCTTGGCAATTCTTGAGCTCCATGATCGCCCGGAGGCTTCCCTCCAGCCAGGCGCTGAACTTGCCGCTGAATGCCGATTTCCTTTCCCGCAGGGTATTGAAGCATAAAAGCTGGAGTTCGGGGGCGGCGAAAATGCGGGGATGCCCGGCCAGCATCACTCTCAGCAGTGTGGTTCCGGATCGGGGAGGGGCAAGGATGAACATCGCGGGAGGATTCTTTGTTTCGTTCAGTCGGACGCTTTTTTCAGAGGGAGGAAGGATTGGGATATATTGGCGCATTTTTGCGACCATGGCGTAATCCACGCGGCCGGCTTTGCCATCCACCTTGCCAACGGTATCTTTTGTCGCTTTTTCTTGCTTGTCCTCTCCGATCCACCGGGCCACCGCTCCGGAATAATCTTTAGCAAGAAAAGCGGCATAGGCGGCGATTGTCGGCGATTCAAATATCGTCACGATGTAGATGAATTCATTCAATTCTTTCTGGAGTTTATTGACAAACAGAGCGGCCCTTATCGAGTCTCCGCCAAGCTCAAAAAATCTATCATGAATCCCCACCTGATCGAGATTCAAAACCTCTCCCCACATTCCGGCCAGCCGGCGCTCCAATTCCGTCTTCGGCGCAATATAGTCACGGCCGAGGTTGGGGCGCGCTCGATCGGGCGCCGGCAATGCTTTCCGGTCGAGTTTCCCGGAGGGAGTTATCGGCAGACTGTCAAGAAGAATAAAAACTGAAGGCACCATGTAGTCGGGCAGCTTTTTTTGCAGGTAACTCTTTATGGTTTCTATCACCACCGAAGTTTCAAACGGCTCCGGCGCGTTTTTATCAAGGACGAGATAGGAAATCAGGCGGCGGTCCCCGGGTGAAGTCTCCAATGCCGTGACGGCAGCCTGGCGAACACCCGGATGCCCGGCCAATACCGCTTCAATCTCTCCGAGCTCAACCCGGAATCCGCGGATCTTTATTTGGTCGTCCATCCGCCCTAAAAACACAATGTTCCCATCGGGCAAATAATAGGCCAGGTCCCCGGTCTTATAGAGCTTGGCGCCCGGCATCGAACTAAAGCGATCAGCCACAAATCTTTCGGCCGTCAATTCCGGCCGGTTCAGGTAGCCTCGGGCCACTTGCACTCCCCCGATGCACAGCTCGCCGTCGGTCCCAATGGGAACGGGCTCCATCTGCTTATCTAAGAGATAGATTTGAGTATTAGACACGGGGCGGCCGATAGGAACTAACTTGTCGGGGCGTCCTCTTTGGCAGGCATAATATGTGACATCGATGGCCGCTTCCGTGGGTCCATACAGATTGTGAAGTTCCCCGTTAAGCGCGGCGAAGAATCGTTCCTGAAGCTCATACGTCAACGCCTCGCCGCTCGCGATGACCCTTTTAATGTTCCGGCAGGTCCCCACGGACCTATCGGTCAAAAAAACCCGGAGCATCGAGGGCACAAAATGGAGCGTTGTGACCCCCTGCTCATTGATCAGTCTGATCAGATAGGAGCTATCCTTATGCCCGCCCGGCTCCGCCACAACCAACCTTGCACCCGCCAACAACGGCCAGAAGAATTCCCAAACAGAGACGTCGAAGCTGAACGGAGTCTTCTGCAGGACGCGGTCATCATCGGTCAGCTGGTATTCCCGCTGCATCCATAGCAGTCGGTTGCATATCCCCTTGTGGCTATTCATGACCCCTTTTGGCTTTCCCGTTGAACCTGATGTATAGATCACATAGGCCAGATTCTCCGGGGTCACACGTCCGGCGAGGTTTTCTCGAGGCTCCTGAGCGATCTCCGGCCATTCGGCATCCAAGCGGATGATGGTTTTGGGGAAAGAAGCAAGTCTTGCCGATGTGGAAGTTTGGGCAAGCACTATGGGAATTTGGGTGTCTTCGAGCATGAATTCCAAGCGCTCCGCCGGGAAGTCCGGGTCCAGCGGCACATAGGCTCCGCCGGCCTTGAGAATGGCGTAGAGACTTATGACCATTTCCAGTGAACGCTCCATGCAAACGCCCACCAGAACATCCGGCCCGACGCCCAGGCGCCGAAGATAATGGGCCAGTTGATTGGCCTGTTGATTGAGCTCTTGATAAGTTAAGTGGTGTTCTTTAAAAACGACTGCGACTCTTTTGGCCGACTTCTCGACTTGAGACTCGAACAGCTGGTGAAGGCATAAATCCAGAGGGAAGCTGGCATACGTGGAGTTCCACTCAATGAGAAGTTTGTGCCGTTCTTCTTCGCTGACCGTAGCATCAGCCATTCAAATTCTCCTTTAAGTCTAAGAGGGCCTCTTCCCATTTCCAATATATTAATTGGAATGAATGGGTACGGGCCGCAAGGGCTGCAGTATAGCCAATTTCCGGGGTGAAACCAAAAATCGACCACTGGGAAGCGGCCGCGGGATTTCCCATGACGCTTAACAACTCCGGGGGGCTGCCCGGTCCGAAGGACACACAAAATTCGTTCAGTGGAAAAGACATCCCGTCGCCCGTAGCCTTGATGAACGCCTCTTTGCAGGTCCAGAGAGAGAAAAAAGCGTCGTTCTTTCTCGATTCAGGAAGAACCTGGAGAGCACGATTCTCGAACAGGGAGAAGAAGCGCAAGGACATATCTCCCATTTCGGGCACGCAACAAACATTTTCGATATCGACGCCAATGTCGAGATTTCGTGCGAAGGCAAACACGGCAAGCCTATTGGAAAAGGACAAATTGAAATTGATCTTATCGCTACCTGAGCGCTCAACAAGCTCCGGTTTGCCACGCTTGCCATAATCGAAGGAGAGTCTTGCCGGCGATGTTCCTGTGTAGAACCCAAGGATTTCCCGCAAAATTCCGCGGCGGAGGATATAACGATGCCGGTCGCTATCAAAACGATATCTCTCGGCGCGCCTCAGCTCATCTTGAGAGAGAAGCCGATAGTACCGAGGTATGGACATTCCCGACTCATCCAGCTCGGCGCGCCAGATATGAATTTTCCCTGGAGAAAGGGCCATGGGCAAAGGCGGCGCACCCCAAAGAACTTCATCAGGACAATCGTAGGGTATTTCTCGTTCCATGATTTAATTACAATCGGCCACGGAGCAATTGGTAGCCTATTTCGCTCAGGCGTAATCGCCAATGCGAATGGACACACTTGTTCCGCCCATAATCGACCAGCTCCCCGCCGAACTTGGATTTAAAATCGCGCACGCCGTACTTTTCATCAGGCTTGCCGGCCCCGCCGAAATCATAAACGCGATAGCCGTGCTGAGAACCCCATTTGAGAACGTCCCACATTAATAGTTCATGCACGGGGTGGTTTCCAAAGGCCCGGCTAACTCCCCCATACCAGCCGTAAATACTATTCTTAAAGAACAGGTCCACGGAAACGGCGACGGGTATTCGATCGAAGTAAGCGAGAACGAATCTTGCCATTCCCTTGGGAAGGAGAAGATCAAAGGCATTTTCAAAAAGCGAAATATCCGCCAGAGGCACATGCGCGGCTTTGTACGTCTGACGAAGCAAATCATAGCAGATCGCAACTTGTTTTCTATCTGTCGCCTCTTCCACGAAAACCTTTCCTTGGTTAAGGCCATGCCGGATGTTTTTGCGCGTCCTACTGCCGATTCTTCGAAAAAGCTCGGCTTCGGGACAGTCCAGATGAATGAGATAGTTGAGATGCTTCTCATGGAGAAAGCCGTGCCGGTGGAGAACATGTTGGAAATTGCTGGAGTCGCAAAGATTTCGTAATTCGGTAAATAGAGATTCATGACGAACGGAATGAACATATGTTTGGAGCACATTGTCTAAGGCGGCCTCGCCCTCCGGGCTTGGTTCGCAGAGGATGCTGCCATATACGACAGAACGCGTCGTCCATTTCCTGAGTAATCCGCCCCTCAAAATGATTTTAACAGGGAGAAACAGGGCAAGCACGCGTTGATCCTGGACGGCTGCCCAAAGCTCCGGCTGATAGCCTCTTGTTTTGCTGAAAACTTCGAACATTTCAGGCGTGTGAAAGATATTCCCCGCTGGATGCGTATCAACGAAATTTCTCCAATCTTCCTTGGCCAGATTATTAACGACCTCAATGCTCATTTTAAGGAATTCGCCTCGCGTTAGCCCCGGGATGGATGCCATCCATCATGAAAATGATATCTCCAATGAGCTATCAGGTCAAGGACAGAAGCCCGCTTTCTTGACAATTTTTCGGGCCGCAACGTATAATCTAGTCGCCAAGGCGGTTATGAAACTCTTCATTTATTACTATTTGATTAAGCCCATCATCCCGAGAAGGATCCAGCTCGCCCTCCGCAGAGCCATCGCGGCGTATAAACGCAGATTGAGCAGGGATATTTGGCCTATCGACCCAAGCGCGGCCATTAAGCCCCCCGATTGGAAGGGATGGCCCGATCAAAAGAGGTTCGCTTTCATCTTGCACCACGATGTCGATTCAGCCAAGGGGCTGGAGAACTCAGCCAAGCTCATAGAGCTTGAGAAGCGGTTGGGTTTCCGTTCTTCTTTTAACTTCGTTCCTGAGGATTATGCGACTCCTGATACCCTGCGGAAAACACTCATGGAATCCGGGTTCGAAGTCGGAGTCCATGGCCTCCACCATGACGGAAAGATCTTTATGAATAAAGCAAAATTCGGCCGAAAAGCGCGCCGGATCAATCATTATCTGCAAGAATGGGAAAGCATCGGCTTCACGTCGCCTTCCATGCTTCGAAATCTGGACCTGATGGCGGAATTGGACATCAAGCATGGCTGCTCGACATTCGACACCGATCCTTTTGAACCTCATCCTCAGGGCATGAAAACGATTTTCCCTTTTTATGTGAGAAACTTATCAAAAACGAAATGCTACTTAGAACTTCCCTACACTCTCCCGCAAGATCATGGCCTCTTCATCATCCATAAAGAAAAAGACATCAGCATTTGGAAGCAGAAGCTCGCCTGGATCGCCGAAAAAGGAGGAATGGTTTTACTGAATTCGCATCCGGATTATATGAATTTTGACGGCCATCAACTGTCCTCCGAAGAATATCCGGCGAGCTATTACTCGGATTTTCTCGCCTATATCGAAGAAAATTACCATGGGCAATACTGGCATGCTCTGCCGCGAGAGATGGCGCGATTTTGGGAACAGACGAGGCCGATCGCCCAGCCTTCCGATCATCCGCCTATGGACGAAACAAAGCCTTTAATCGAGGACCTCCCGCCGGGAAGGCCTCAGGTCCCCGCCCTGCCCAAAGCAAAAATCTGGATTGATCTGGACAACACACCCCACGTGCCGTTCTTTATCCCCATTATCCGCGAGTTGGAACGCCGCGGCCACAAGATTGTCCTGACGGCGCGAGATGCGTTTCAGGTTTGCGAACTGGCGGATGAAAAGGGAATGACATATATCAAAGTTGGCCACCACTACGGAAAGAACCGGTTCATGAAGGTTTTTGGCCTGCTGTGGCGTTCGGCTCAACTCCTGCCATTCTATTTGCGCGAAAAGCCCGATCTGGCGCTCTCGCATGGATCCCGCTCCCAGACGTTGCTCTGCAACTTGCTGCGAATTCCCACGGTCCTCGTTATGGACTATGAACACTCGCGAACGATCCCCCTCGCCCGCCCTCGCTGGAAGATTTATTCGCAAGCGCTGTTTGGCGAGAAGTCCTATCGGAAGCCGGAACGTATAAGATACTATCGTGGCATTAAAGAGGATGTGTACGTCCCCGACTTCAAACCGGATTTCGCGCTGTTGGAGGAGCTTGATCTGCGGCACGATGAGATGGTCATCCTAGTTAGGCCTCCCGCCAGCGAAGCTCACTACTATAATCCAGAGAGCGACGTGTTGTTTGTTGAGCTCATGTCGAGAATCTGCCGGACGCCGGATGTGAGAGGCGTGCTATTACCGCGAACACATCAGCAGGGACAGACACTCCGGACGCATTATCCGGAATGGTTTAAGAATAATAAGACCGTTGTCCCGGGTCGGGCCGTGGACGGCCTGGCTCTCATCTGGCTTTCGGACCTCGTGGTCAGTGGCGGGGGGACAATGAACCGGGAAGCCGCAGCCCTGGGGGTGCCCGTGTACAGCATCTTTCGAGGAAAAATCGGGGGCGTGGACAAGACACTGGCCAAAGAAGGTCGTTTAACCTTGATCGAGAGCCCTGAAGAGGTCTGGACGAAAATCGCCTTTGCGCGCCGGTCTAAGAACTACGTGTCGGATAATAAGCTGCGGCCGGCCCTTAGGGATATAGTTGCATATATTGAAGAGATCATTCGAATTGAGCAGCTTGGCTCGCCTCTTGTGGCGGAAGTCGCCGGAACGAAGAAGCTTTAAAAAGTGCAGGCAGCGGCCAAAAGGCAAATATGAGGAATATCAAAATCTTGATCGTTGCGGGCGCCCGCCCGAATTTCATGAAGATCAAGCCCCTCATGAAGGAAATTGAGGAACATAACGCGAAAAGGTTGCCCGATCAGCCAACGGTCCAAACCCTCTTGGTTCACACCGGGCAGCATTATGACGAGACCATGTCCGAGGTCTTCTTCCGCGAATTGGGCATCCGGCCGCCTGATATCAACTTGGGAGTGGGGTCGGGTTCTCACGCTGTTCAAACCGCCAAAATTATGATGGGCTTCGAACCCGTTTGCGAGCGGGAAAAGCCGGATTGGATCGTGGTCGTGGGCGACGTCAACTCCACGATGGCCTGCGCATTGGTCGGTGCGAAAATGAGCATTCGTGTTGCCCATATCGAAGCCGGTTTGCGGAGCTTCGACCGGACGATGCCTGAAGAAATTAACCGGCTCGTCACAGACGCCTTGGCAGCCTTGCTTCTGACGCCGTCTGAAGATGCCGACGAAAACCTTCTCCGCGAAGGGATTTCCAGGGATAAGATTCAACGTGTCGGCAATATTATGATTGATTCCCTATTGGAAAACCTGCCCAAAGCGCGCTCCGGCAATTTGTTGGCCCAGCTTCAGCTCCAACCCGGCCGGTTCGTTTATGTGACATTGCATCGGCCGGGGAATGTGGACGAGCGGGTCAGTCTATCGAAAATCATGAGCGTCCTGGAACAGCTAGCGTGCCGCATGACAGTGGTTTTCCCTATCCATCCTCGGACCCGTAAGATGCTTTCAGAATTCGGCCTGACGCCCCATTCGGACAGCCGGTTGTTATTACTCGAGCCCATCGGCTATCATGGTTCGCTTTGTCTAACGGAAAATGCCCGGCTTGTATTGACCGACTCCGGCGGCCTCCAGGAGGAAGCCACGTTCTTTCGCACGCCATGTCTAACTCTCCGGCCGAACACGGAAAGGCCGATTACAATCACTCTCGGGAGCAACCGCCTGACGAAGCTCGAAAGTCTCATGGACGATGTCAACGACTCTCTCAAGGGCCCGGAACGAAAGGGCCAGGTGCCTCCCTTATGGGACGGGCACACGGCGGAAAGGACTCTCCGACAATTGCTGGCCGGATCTACGAATTAATTAGCAACCTGATTATGAATGTCATCCCAAGTCCGGTCGAAACGAAAGACAATCGAAACGATTTAACGATCGTTAGGGATATAACGCTTAAGCTCTTGGCCTATTGCCGAGCTAACCAATGGGCGGGTTATGATCCTTATGACGCGCTCGACAGCCGGGTGTTCAAAGCCCTGCCCTTCCTAGACTTTAAGCTGCCCCGCCTTGTTCTGACCCAGACCGTCAAAAGGTCTCCGATCAACCTCAGACCGTTATTGCTGGTGCCCAAGACTCCTAATCCGAAGGGGATCGCCCTGTTCCTGTCGTCTCTTGCCAAACTGTCAACAATCGGTTTGGTTGAAGGAGACGAAGACATAGTCCAGGCGGCAGACCAGCTGCTTTCGCTAACGTCACCCAACGTGCGCTATTCATGTTGGGGCTACAATTTCGATTGGCAGACAAGATCTATCCTTGTTCCCAAGGGAACTCCCAATATCATCTGCTCGACATTCGCCGCCAATGCTTTGTTGGATGCCTATGAGCAATCAAAGAATTCCAAGTGGCTCGACGCGGCTGTGAGCGCTGCCGATTTCATTTCGGAGGTCCTCTTTCGTCGGGAGGCCGATTCTCAAGCGTGCTTTACTTATACGCCGTTGGGGAAAACAAGAATTCATAACGCCAATCTGCTGGGATCCGCGCTCCTTTGTCGAGTCAGCTCGTTCACCGGGCGGGAGAAGCTTCTCGAGCAGGCATTCGCTGCCGCGCGCTACTCGATAGCCCGACAGCATGAAGACGGGTCATGGGACTACGGAGAATCACCATCCCAGCGCTGGATCGACAACTTCCATACGGGGTTTAATTTGGTGGCCTTGAGCCGGATCAAAAAATATTCCGGGACAACCGAATTTGACGCCGCCATCCGCCGTGGCTTCGAATTCTACGTGAGTCATTTCTTCCGGGAGGATGGAGCGCCGAGATACTTCCATAATGCGACCTACCCGATCGATATCCACAGCGTTGCCCAGAGCGTGATAACACTCGTCGAATTTAAGGAATTTGCCGGAGAGAACATGCCTCTGGCCGATTCCGTTTTGAATTGGGGGCTGAGGAATATGCGGGACGGCCGAGGATTTTTCTATTTTCAGAAGAGGCCTTATTATACCGTCCGCATCCCGTTCATGAGGTGGTCCCAGGCCTGGATGCTTCTGGCCCTCTCAACGTTTCTCGAAGCCCGCCGGATTGGCGGCTAGCTAAGCGACGATTTCCCTGCCTTCAAGATACTGAATCACCTTGTCCCGGCATTGGTTGACCGCCAGTAAACTCGTGTCCAAGACAATCTCGGCCTTATGAGGCTCTTCATACGGCGCAGATATACCCGTGAATTCCTTGACCTCCCCCGCGCGCGCTTTTTTATACAAACCTTTGGGATCGCGCTGCTCGGCGACATCTAAGGGAACTTTCACATAGACCTCGATGAATTCGTGCTCGTTCAATAGAACCCGGGCTTTATCCCTATCGCCGCGGTACGGAGAGATGAAGGCCGTCATGGTGATAATCCCGGCGTGAGCGAACAGCTTGGCAACCTCGCCGATACGGCGGATATTTTCTTCCCGGTCTTCCGGTGAAAATCCCAAATTCTTATTGAGCCCATGACGAATGTTATCTCCATCCAGGACGTAGCTGATATGGCCGCGTTCGAATAGCGCTTCTTCGACAGCATGAGCGATTGTCGATTTTCCTGAAGCCGATAATCCCGTGAACCAGATGACTACGCCCTTTTGGGAGAGAAGACGTTCCCGTTCTAGCTTCGTGATCGTCCCTTCGTGCCAAGTGATGTTTGTGGCTTTCTGGGTGGTCATGTGTTCAGACTCTTGTAATAATCCATGAGAATTTGAAGGACTTCAGGGCGACTGAATTCCTGGGGCGGCATATCGCCGGAAGCCAGCATATCTCGGAGTTTTGTTCCGCTTATCAAAACGCGCTGGCCGGCATCGTGGGGGCAGGTTTTTGTGGACGCCATCCCGTCACAAGCTTTGCACCAAAATGTCCAATCTATGTTGAGAGGCTTTATCTGCAACTCGCCTTCGGGAATGTCGTCAAAGATCCTCTGAGCGTCAAAGGGGCCGTAATAACTCCCAACCCCGGCATGATCGCGTCCTATGATGAGATGGCTGCATCCGAAATTCTGCCGGATGATCGCATGCAAGACAGCCTCCCGGGGCCCGCCGTAGCGCATTTCCATCGGATAAACCTTGAGAACAACGCGGCTCTTCGGATAATATTTGTCGAGCAGGACTTCATAACATTTCATTCGTACCTCGGCTGGGATGTCGTCAGACTTCAACTTCCCGACCAGGGGATGAATAAGAATTCCATCGCAAATTTCCAAGGCTATTTTTGTGCAATATTCATGGCTGCGATGGATCGGGTTCCGCGTTTGAAAAGCGGCCACGGTGGACCATCCTTTCTGGGCGAATGTCGCCCGCGTCTCTGCGGGACGGGCATAATGGATGGGGAAGACCGTTGGGTAAGGACCCTCGCTGAAAACCTTAACGGGGCCTCCGATCAGCGCGTCATGTTGCGAATAAAGCTTTGTTACGCCCGGGTGCTTCTCATCCTCAGTCCGGAAAACATGTGTCGCCTCCAACTTCTTGTCATAAAAGAACTTTTCCTCAATTTGGAGGATCCCCATCAGCTCTCCGCTTTCATCATCGACAAGCCTGACATCACTTCCCAAGGCAAAACGATCAGCCTGTTCCTTGGGCGCTGAACAAGTGATCGGAATGGGCCAGAGCGTTCCATCGGCTAAGTGCATATCCTTTACGACTGAAATATAGTCTTTCCTGCACATGAAACCTTCTAAAGGGCTGAAGGCTCCTATGGCCAGCATGATTAGATCCGACGTCTCGCGCGATGTGAGCCTGACCTCGGGAAGATGCCGGGCCAGTTCAAGGAGTGAGCAGCGCCCTTGACCATCGACAAGCAAAGGCTTTAGGACACCGCCATGTGGCAGAATCTGTTTAATCATTTTAACTCCACACCCTAAATTACCTTAACTGACTTCGCAAAGCCAACGGCGAAAAAAATGAGAATCTAATGTCGTTTTCCTTTTTGCGGATTGAGCACTGATAATAACTCTATGAGGTCCAGCGGAGTGAAACTAAAGAAATAAGTTACAATTATAACCTGCCCCTGTCAAGATGATGGGGGGCCGGCCCGAGCTGCAGTTGACACCGATGGCCTGAACGCCCAGTCCATTGAGGTCCATGGCACGGATTGCCATTCCCTTATGCAACATTATCCGATGAGTGAAGACCCCATTCAAAAGAACGTAATTATATCGCGGCAAAATATCAAGAAGTGGTGATTCAACATAAAGGCCTAATTCCGTTAGTTCTCAGATACGTACTCCTTGTTTCCTCCCCGAATATATGCTACCGTCCGCGGAGAGTATCAGAGGAGGGGCCTTCTTGATCATCATAGGCGAGCGACTTAATTCCAGCCGCCGAGTTATCCACGAGGCGCTCCAAAATAGGGATGCCGAATTTCTCTGCGGCCAGGCGGTCGCTCAGGAAAAGGCGAACGCCACGTACATAGATCTCAACGCCGCCGCCATGATGGATAAAGAGATCGATACCCTATGCTGGGCGATCCCGCTTCTCCAGCGGGCCGTCAAAGTACCGCTGGCTCTGGATACGCCGAATCCCGCTGCCATGGAGGCCGCGCTTAAGACCCATCAAGGCCGGGCGCTCCTGAACTCGCTTTCCGGGGACGACGCCGCCCTTGGCGCCTTTTTGCCCCTTATCAGACAATATCGGCCTCGAGTGATTGCGCTTTGTCTTGATAAAGAAGGGCCTCCTGAAAACGCCGATATCGCGGTTTCCCGCGCCCGCAAAATGGTCGACATCCTTCAATCAGCCGGGCTTCAGCTCGAGGACATATTCGTAGACCCCTTGGTGAGACCGATCGGTGTCGACGATACGAGCGGGACGGTTTTTCTCGAGTCCGTGGCGAGGATCAAGAGTGCGCTTCCCGGTATCAAGACGATAGCCGGGGTCAGCAACGTGTCGTTCGGGCTTCCCCAGCGCCGGCTCATCAACCGGACACTTTTGGTTATGGCCATGGCGAAAGGACTCGACGCCGCGATTTGCGATCCCCTCGATGGGGATGTCCAGGCCTCGCTCGCCGCTTCCGAGGCCCTTTTAGGGCAGGACCCCTCTCTCAAAAAATACTTGAGCTACATACGAGAGCAGGCGAAAAAGTCGGGAGCGTAAGCCAGGCCTATAGGGCCTGCAATACCTCAAGAGCAAGGTCGTACTTTCCCAGGGGTGGGCTTACCTGCACTCCCTGGACCATGCCCTTGATCCTGCCCAGAATTTCCCGGGCAATCTGCACACCTTCCTGCCTGGCGCTTTCGGGACTCTGATCTTGCGCGCCGCGCATCCTGTCCATAATTTCGTCGGGGACCGAAGTGCCGGGCACCTCGTTGCGCATGAACTCGGCGTTCCTCAGGCTCCACAGTGGCCAGATTCCCCCGAGAATTGGAACCCGGCACGACTCCGTTCTCTTGAGAAATTGTTCGAGAAGGCGGACATCGAAAACCGGCTGCGTAATGGCGAATTCAGCCCCGGCCTCCACCTTCCGTTCGAACCGGTGAATTTCGTTGTCTAGGTCTATAGCTCCCGGGTTGACGCCGACGCCGATCAGAAAGGAAGTCGGCTTATCCATCTTCTTTCCGCCGATGTCGAAGCCGCGGTTGAGGCAGCTGACAAAGCCCGCGAGACCGATCGAGTCGACGTCGAATACCGCCGTGGCATCCGGATAATCTCCGAGCTTGGGCGGGTCGCCCGTGATGATCAATATATTCCGGATACGCTGGGCTTGCAGGCCCAGGAAGTCCGATTGCATGCCCAGGAGATTCCGGTCGCGACAGGTGTAGTGCAGGATGATATCCATTTTCGTGGATGCCGTCAGGATGGAGGCAAGGGCCATCGGGCTCATCCGGGCGCTGGCCCGGGGCCCATCGGGGATGTTGATCCCATCCACCCCCTGCTTCTCAAGTTTCCGGACGGCCTCGATAGCCGGGGAAGGGTCATGCCCGCGGGGCGGCACGACTTCGACGCTGGTCACGAATTTTCTGTCCGCGAGTTTTTTTCCGAGGCCGGACTTCTCACGCATCGGAATTTGCGGGGCGCCCTGGGCTTCGGACAGATGGATGGCGGCCGGCGTCACCCGACTGGGCGGCTGAAGGGCCTTAATCGCGGATCTCATGGCCTTAATGTGGGCCGGGGTCGTGCCGCAGCATCCGCCGACAATCCGCACGCCGGTCATGATTAACCGTTTGGCGTATTCGGCCATGTAGTCGGGCGAACAGAGATAGAGGTTTCGCCCGTCGACCTCCCTGGGCATGCCCGCATTGGGCATAGCCGAAAGCGGAAGGGCGGTGACCTTCACCATCCGCTCGATGCATTGGAGTATGAGGGCGGGTCCGACGCTGCAATTAACACCAATAACCTGGACTCCAAGGCCCTCGAGTTCTTCGGTGAAAACCTCCGGAGTCGTGCCGTATAGGCTGTTGCCATCTTCTCCGATGGTCATCTCGGCGATGATGGAGATATCCGGGGCCGTCTTCCGGATCCCTCGGACAGCGCACTCGATTTCGTTGACAGCCGTGAACGTTTCTAAAATAAGGACGTCCACGCCGCCTTCCTGAAGTGCCCTGGCTTGCTCGGCGAACGCGTCTTCGGCTTCTTGGGCCGCGAGCTGTCCCCAGGGTTCGACCTTGACGCCAAGGGGGCCTATCGAGCCGGCCAGAAATACGTCGGGGCCGGTTTCCTCGCGCGCGATCCGTGCCCCGGCGCGGTTGATGTCGGCGACTTTGTCGTTCAGGCCGTACTTCTTGAGCTTGAAGCGGTTGGCTCCAAACGTATTTGTTTCGATGATGTCCGCGCCGCTCCGGACATATTCCCGATGGACTTCTTGAACGATGCCGGGGTTGGTCAGGTTGAGTTCATCAAAACAGGTGTTTAGATAAATGCCCTTGCTATAGAGCATGGTCCCCATGCCGCCGTCGCCAAGCAGGACCCTCTCCGCAAGCGCGTCCAAAAATGAGTTTTTGATGTGCCGGCTCCCGTAAACAGCGTGTATTCGTTACAGAGCGATTATAGGGAGCAGCCTCCCGGGATGTCAAATCGCCCAAGAAACCACCATGTCCGGACCTTGATTCTCCCCGCCCATTTGGGGTAATCATATGGGAGCGCCATGGAGACGATCGACCGCATCCCCGTCACCCTCGACCCCGCCGCCGTCGCCAAGCGCCTGCGTCACAATCCGGCCCGGGCCTCCTCCGTGGACCTCGAGGAGCTCCTCGCCCTGGCCGGCTATCTCATCCATCTCGGCGCTGTCTACGAGGTCTCCTACACGGGCGCGAAAGGGGAGGACACGGTCGAAGTGGCCGGCGTCACGTTCCGCAGCCGCATCCTCCGCCGCAACCTCGACCAGGCCCAGAAGGTCTTCCCGTTCATCATGACCGCCGGCCCCGCGCTCGAGGCCGCCGCGTCCTCGTCCGGCGATCTCCTGAAGCAGTATTATCTCGAGGAGATGGCCAACATCGCCCTCGAGAACGGCGCCCTCTGGCTTGCGGAGCGGCTCAAGACCCGCTACGGCTTTCCGGGGCTTGCCAGCATGGACCCCGGCTCGCTCGAGGACTGGCCGATTACCGAGCAGCCGAAGCTTTTTTCGATCTTCGGCGACACGGAGCGGCTCGTCGGTGTGCGCCTCACGGACAGCATGCTGATGCTCCCTCGCAAGTCCATCTCGGGGATCTTCTTCCCTTCCGAGGAGGGATTCACGTCCTGCCAGCTCTGCGACCGGGATACCTGCCCGGCCCGCCGCGCGCCCTATGACGAAGTCATGGTGGCAAAATACCAAGCAGTCGAGCCCGGGACTTGAAACGGCTATGCTTCGTTATAGTCAATCTTGTATAGTATGTCGACAGATCCTCGACATACTATGATCAATATGCTATGATTCTCCTGGCCAGGGGAGAAAAATGATTAGGCCCTCGGGGGAACAACTGAGAAGCCGGATCGGCCGGGAGGAGTTCGATTATCAGACACTTTTGGATTCCCTCCAGGAGTACTCGCGGCCGCGCGACAAGATCTCGAGCCTTATCCGCAGGGGCGTCATCATCCGGGTGAAGAAAGGCCTTTATGTATTCGGCGACGGTTTCCGAAAGCGCCCGTTCTCGAGAGAATTGCTGGCCAACCTGATCTATGGACCATCCTACGTCTCTCTCGAATTTGCGCTGCAGGCGCACGGCCTCATCCCCGAGCGTGTCCAAACGGTGACCTCGGTTGCCGTGGGGCGGTCCCGGGCCTTTCTAACTCCCGTCGGCCGGTTCTCTTACCGGCGCATACCGATGAGGGCGTTCCCGGCCGGGATGAGCCGTGTCGAGGGCGAAGGCGGTGTCGCCTACTTGATCGCCGTTCCGGAAAAGGCGCTCTCGGATTATCTCGCGGCCGACAGGGGAGGCCGCCTCCAGTCCGAAAAGGAGATGGGGGCATACCTGCTGAACTCACTCCGGCTCGACCCCAACGGCCTCGCCCGGCTCGATGCCCGGCTCGTGGAAGAGATCGCACGTCTCTACAGGTCCAAGAAGATCAATGTCCTGGCCCGATATCTCAAGCGTCAGGAAAGATCCCGAAAGGAATCCCGACATGCCTGACGCTCTCTCCGCCATGTTGGCGAGATATGAGTTGAGGAGCCGGGAAGACGCTCTTCACGCGCTAAGGGAGATCATCCAGGAGGTCGCGCTCCTCGGGCTCTGGCGGGCGAAGTTTTTCGATAGGGCGGCTTTCTACGGCGGAACGGCGCTCCGCGTCCTGCATGGGCTTGAACGCTTCTCCGAGGACCTCGATTTCTCGCTACTCGAGCCGGACGCCGGCTATGACCTGGCCGCCGTTATGGCCATGCTCCAACGGGAAGTCGAAGCCTTCGGATTTTCCCTCCAAGCCGAGATGGTCCGGAAAGCGGCCGAGAGTCCGATCCGGTCCGCCTTCCTCAAAGGGAACACACGGAAGCAGTTGCTGACGCTTCGGCCGAGCGCGGATCTCATCGACGGGATCGCCCCCGGGCAGGTCGTCAAGGTCAGGATCGAGGTCGACGTCGACCCGCCGGGAGGGTTCGCGACCGAAACCCGGTTTCTTCTTTTGCCCATCCCCTTTGCCGTCCGGGCCTTCGCACTTCCCGACCTCTTCGCGGGCAAAATGCACGCCGTGCTCTGCCGCCGCTGGCGGAACCGGGTGAAGGGGAGGGATTGGTATGACTTTGTTTGGTTCTCCGGCCATCATCCCGAGCTGCGGCTGTCGCATCTCGAGCAACGGATGCGCCAGACGGGGGACTGGACGGGCGACAGACCGTTGGACCAGACAAGCTTCAACCGCCTGCTCGATGAGAGGATCAGAACGCTGGACGTGGGGCAGGCCAAACGAGAGGTCCTCCCGTTCGTCCGCCGGCCGGAAGAGCTTGATGTTTGGTCGGCGGAGTTTTTCCTCGAGGTTGCCCGCCGGGTCGTGCCGGTGGATCGGTGACGGCTCGCTCGATTTGTGATTTTAGCGAGTGAATTCTGAAGGAGGCATCATGAAGAAAGCAGTCCTCGGATTGATGGTTCTCGCCGCCGCCGGCGCCCTGGTCTTTTCGCTCATTTCCACGAGCCTTCCCGCCCAGCAGCGTGAGGCCGAGAAGCTCAAGGTCTTCATCTCGGCCGATATGGAGGGCATCACGGGCGTCGTCGCCGCCGAACAAACGACGCCCGGCAACCCCGAATACGCCGCCGCGAAAAAATGGATGGCCGAGGACGTCAACGCCGCCGTCGAGGGCGCCCTCCGCGCCGGCGCGACCGAGGTCGTCGTCAACGATTCCCACGGCAGCCAGCGCAACATCGACCCCGGCGACATCCACCCCAAGGCCATTCTCATCTCCGGCTACCCCAAGCCGCTTTCGATGATGCAGGGGATCGACGAGACCTACAACGCCGTCCTCTTCGTCGGATACCACGCCGGCGCCGGGACCACTGACGCGGTCCTCGACCACACGATCTCGGGGAGCGTCGTCCAGAGCGTCAAGGTCAACGGGATGGAGCTGCCGGAGCTCGGGCTCAACGCGGCCATCGCCGGCGCCTACAACGTGCCGGTCGTCTTCATCAGCGGCGACGTGGCCGTCTGCCGCCAGGCGAAGACCATCCTGGGCAGCGAGGTCGTCACGGCGCCCGTCAAGGACGGCATCGGCCGCACCGCCGCCCGCCTCGTCCCCTTCGCCGAGGCCCGACGCGGCATCCGCGACCGGGTGACCGACGCCCTTCGGAAGCTCGGCCAGGTCAAGCCCTTCAAGGTCGCGTCGCCCTGCCGCTTCGAGCTCATGTTCTATATCTCGGCCCAGGCGGACATGGCCATGTACTTCCCGAACGTCCAAAGGGTGAACGCGCGGACCGTCGCCTTTACGTCCGACGATTATCTCAAGGGATTTAAGACGCTCCGGGGGATGATCGCCATCGCGCCCGGGCGGTGAGTTTTGCCGCTTATTCCCACTTGAACGTCTTGGCCGAGACGATTCCCCCAACGACCAGGAATCCGGCCAGCACCGCGACCTCCGCGATGTGCTTTGACCACGGATTACCGATCCAGAGCCCCTGCAGGAGATTCACGACATGGGTCATGGGGAGGACCTTGCTGACCGAACGCATGGCCGCCGGGAAGATTTCCTTCGGCACCGTCGCCCCAGACAGGAAAATGTTTGGAAAGTAGAGGAGCATCCCGAAGATCTGGGCGACGCGCGACGTCCGGGCCAAGCTCGCGGCCACGAAGCCGATAGCGAAGAAGCTCAGCGTGCTCAGGGTAAAGCCCACGAGGACGGCCCCGACAGAGCCGTTGAACCGCATGTGGTAAACGAGCAGGGCGCCGCCGACGAGGATGATCGCGCCGGCAAGCGTCATGAGGAAGTTGACCGCGACCTGGGCGCCGATGATGGCCGCCGGCCGAAGCGGCGTCGCCCGGAACCGCCGGAGGACGCCCCGCTCGCGGTAGGTGCTGACGACGATCGAGATGGACATCAGGCCCGTCGAACCCATGATAATGGCGATATAGGCCGGGGCGCTGACGTCGACCATGCCGCGTCCGCCGAAGAACGGCGTCGGCTTGTTGCCGTAGATGCTCCCGAACATGAAGAGAAGGAGCAGGGGGAAAACGAGGGAGAAAAAGGCGGCCTGCGGCTGGCGCATGTAAAGCTTGAATTCGACCCAGAAGAGTTTTATGAGGCCTTTCATTTCGCGCCTCCCTCGGGATTCATTTCGTCCCTGGTCATGGCCATGAAGACGTCGTCGAGGCTCGGTTGTTCGGTCCGGAGGTCGCGGAAACGGGCGCCCTGGGCGTCGAGCGCATTGACGACCAGGATGACCAGCCGGTCGCCCCGCCCCGTGACGGTGATCTTGTCGCCGGCCACATCAACCCGGGTGACACCGGCAACGGCGCGGAGGGGCGCCGGGTCGTAGCCCGGCTCGCTGGCCGTAAAGATGATCCGCGTCTCGGCTTTCAGGCTGCCGACCAGGTTGCCCGGTGTGTCCAGGGCGACGATGTTGCCCCGGTCGATGATCAGGACGCGGTTGCAGAGCTGCTCGGCCTCCTCCATGTAATGGGTCGTGAGGAAGACGGTCTTGCCGCGGTCGCGGATGGCCCGGACGAGGTTCCACATGGCCCGCCGGGCGTGCGGGTCGAGGCCGGTCGTGAGCTCGTCGAGGAAGACGAGCTCCGGGTCGTTGACCAGGGCCAGGGCGATGAACAGGCGCTGTTTCTGCCCGCCCGAGAGCTTGGAGAAACGGGCGTCGCGCTTATCGGCGATCCCGAGCTCCTCGAGGAGCGGCTCCCAGGGGGCGGGCTTCCGGTAGTAGGAGGCGAAGAGGTCCAAGGCCTCCCAGACCTTGATGTCGTCGGGGAGCGCGCTCTGCTGGAGCTGGACGCCGATCCGCTCGCGGAGGGCGTAGCCGTCGCGGCCCGGGTCGAGGCCCAGGATCCGGACGTCGCCCGAGTCGGGCGCGCGCATCCCCTCGAGGCACTCGATGGTTGTCGTCTTGCCCGCGCCGTTGGGGCCGACCATGCCGAAGATCTCGCCGGCGCCGACCTCGAAGCCGATGCCGTCCACGGCCGTGAGCGGGCCGTAGGTCTTGCGTAAAGCGTTCACCGTGATCGCAGACGTCATCGTCATCTGCGCCTCCTTATGAGCGATACAAGGGATTGTTCTTTCCGACGCATATTACTTTTTACTTTGGAGTTTTGGAATCCATCTGCCCGTCCTTGACTTATAGCTCTTGTAGGCCTCGCCGAACCAGCCCTCCATTAGTTTCTCTTCGTAGCCGGCGATGTAGTTGTAAAATAATAAAATAGCCGCGAATACGGCCAGCGAATAAAGCGAGGCCGTGGCAATGGACATCCCCAAGTAGACGAGAAGAACGCCGAGGTAGAGAGGATGCCTGACGAAGCGAAAAGCGCCGGATTCAAAGACATGGTCCTGCCGCTGGCCGTGATGGATGAGCGCGGCCGCCGACCGGAAAAGAAGCCACGTCGTGAAAACGGCCAGGGCGAGGAGGACGAGGCGGGCGGAGAGCGGGATGCGGCGCGCAAGGAAGGTCGACTTGTGGAGGAAAAACGAGTCCGCGACCCAAACGGCCATGAAAATTAAAAACAGGATGAGCTGGCCGGCGTCGCCGAAGGGGTGCTCGCCGTTTTTGCTTTTTAAGACTTTTTCGTTCAATGTGTTCTTTCCGTTCCCCGGTGTATTCTCGTTTGCCCCGGTTCTTTCATCGGTTTAAATGGGGAATCCCCCCGCCGCGCCGGACCGTTCCGCTCATTTTGCCTTACCCTCGATCTTTTCGCTGATCCGGCCCGTGGCCTTTTCCCTCAGGATGACCTTGGTCCGGCCATCGGGCATCTTCTCCTTCTTGACGAGGACGAATCCGGCTTCATCTTCCGCCGGCCTGAGCTTGGCCCGGCCGGATGCGGCCTTCCCGGGCTCCGCGACTTCTTCCCCGCGCCAGACCTCGAGCTCGACCGGCTCCCACCGGCCCGACCTCATCGAGCGATAGCAAGAGTCGATGATGGCGTTGACGACGTAGCCGTCGTAAAACGTTTCGCGGGGCACGCGCTTGGCGTCCAGGGCGCCGAGCATGTCGGCGAACATGTGGACGTAGCCCAGCTCGTGGGCCTCGTCGCCGACCGGGAAGAGCCAGCCCTTCTGCCCCTCGGCTTTCTCGGCGACGTAGCCGCCTTCTCCCGCGGCCGTGAACATCTCGAAGCCGGTGCGCAGGAAGTGGTCGAGCCAGACCGTGCCCTCGGTGCCTGCGACTTCGTCGCGCAGGTCCATGCCGCCGCGGAACGTCCAGCTGACCTCGAACTGGCCGATGGCGCCGTTCGCGTATTTCACGAGGCCAATGGCGTGGTCCTCGGCGTCGATGGGGTGGACCTGGGTCGCGCCCCAGCAGAAGGCCTCGAGCGGGCGGACCTCCTTGCCGATGAAGCTCCGGCCGATTTCGATGCAGTGGCAGCCCATGTCGACGATGGCCCCGCCGCCCGACTGCTCCGGGTCCCAGAACCAGGCGCTGTGCGGGCCGGGGTGGGTCTCGCGCGAGCGGGTCCAGAGGATGCGGCCCAGGGCGCCGTTGCGGGCGGATTCGAGCGCCTTGAGGGTTTTCGGCGTGTAGACGAGGTCCTCGAGGTAGCCGGCGAAAACTCCGGCCCGCTCGACCGCCCGGAGCATCTCGAGCGCCTCCGCGGCGTTCCGGCCGAGGGGCTTGGTGCAGAGGACGGCTTTGCCGGCCTTGGCCGCGAGCAGGACGGCCTCGCGATGGACGTTATTCGGCACGCCCACGACGACGACGTCCGAATCGGGGTCGAGGACGGCCTCCTTGAGGTCGGCGCTCCAGCGCGGGATGCCGTGCTGCTTGGCGAATTCCCGGGCCCGCTCCGGGCTCCGCGAGAAGACGTGGACGACCTTGTCCCGGGCCCGGAGGCCGTGGAGCGTCCGGGTGTAGAAGGTTCCGATCAGCCCCGTCCCGAGCATCGTTATCTTAGCCATCTCCGCTCCTATTTCTTGACGAACTCGATGCCGGCGGCGCGGCCGACGGCGAGTCTGAAGCCGGTGACCTTGCCACCCTTGCCGCGGAGGAATTCGATGTTGGCCCCGAGTTCCTGTTCGACGAATTTTTCGGGAGCCATCGCCTTCAGGTCCGCTTTGGGGATCGCCCTCATCTTGAGAACGAGCTTGTCCTTGTCGACCGAGATCAAGTACTTCACATCGAGGAGTTCGGGGCCGACGTACGTGCCCGTGTATTCATTGAGCAACGCCGGCGTGAGAGAGCGGAGGGGAGCGGCTTTTTCGTAGAGGTCCTCCTCGCCGCCCTCATAGACGGCCCTGATTTTCGCGGGCCGCCCGTTCGCCGCCGGCGTGAATTCGAGCTTGACCGTGCGCGAACCCACGTGTATCTCGAAGTTCATCGGCCCGCTGGGAAACAGGACGAAATTCCGGCTTTGCACGCCGGCGATGAGCTTGCCGTCCTTGAGCGTGACCTCGAGCCACCGCCCGAATTTCACGTCCTGGTAGTTGCCGATGAGGGGGGCCAGGTCTTTTTCCGGGGCGGCCGCGGGTTCCGCTTTCGCCTCTTCTTTTTTAGCGGGCTCCTTGAGCTTGCCGGCGAGATAGATATCGGCGACTTTGAAGCACAGCCCCGACGGGTCCATCGTGCCCAGGTTGGCCAGGCAAATGACCGTGAACTTCTCGTCGGGGAAACGGACGATCCCCGCCCGGAACCCGGCCCAGGCACCGCCGTGCTCGACAACCTTGAGGCCCTTGTATTCGGTCACGACCAGGCCGAAGGCGTAAGTGATCGTCTTGCCGCTCGAGAGCGTGCCCTTGGTGTGGAGCATGTCCATGACGTCCTTGCCCAACTTGTAGTTGTAGAAGGCCTGGTCCCAGAGGTAGAGGTCCTCGACCGAGGTGTAGACGTTGCCGTCTCCGGTTTCGTCCCAGTTGCTCATGTCGAGCCGGAAGCCCTGACCGTCGGGGTCGTAGCCCGTGGCCCGGTTCTTGATGATTTGCGTGTGGTCGTCCTGGAAAAGCGTGTGCTCCATGCCGAGAGGCCTGAAGATGCGCTCCTGGGCGAAGGCGTTGAGCGACTTGCCGCTGACGCGCTCGACGATCTGGCTCAGCAGGAAAAATCCCGTGTTCGTGTAGGAATATTCCTGGCCTGGGGGATAGTTGAGTTTCTTCTGGCGGCAGATGACGTCGAGGGCCTCGTCGACGTTCGGGCAGTCGGAGGCGCCGCGGAATCCGGCCAGCTCGAGGAGGGCGTTGTAGTCGCGCAGGCCGCTCGTGTGGTGGAGGAGGTGGCGCACGGTGATCGGCGTCCCGTAGTCGGGGAGCTCGGGGATATGTTTCCGGACGTTGTCGTCGAGCGAGACCTTGCCGTCGCGCACCAGCATGACGATGCACGTGGCCGTGAACTGCTTGGAGCACGAGCCGATGTCGAAAATCTTGTCCGGGGTCATGACGATCCCGTCCTCGATCTTGGCCATCCCGTAACCGCGCTTGTAGATGATTCGGCCGTCGCGCACGACGGCCAGCGTCGCGCCCGGCGAGGTCGTCTTGTCCCACGAGGCAAAGAGCTTGTCGACTTTGTCCGTCGTTTCGTCGGCGGCGAGCACGGCCGCGACGAGGGCGAAAGCGACGGAAAACGCCAGGATCCTGTGTGCCGACCGCGCGGTTTTCATGAGGGCCTCCCTTTGGGTCCGGATGCCGGGAATATTTCCTATTTATATCCGCGCCCGCCGAAAATCGCAAGGGGAAATCCGCGCGGAGAAAATCAGGGACATGGGAAATTTGCGGGACACGATACCAAATCAAGAGATTTGGTTCATGTCCCGAAATTTCGTGTACCGTGAATTTCCAGATTGGTCCTTTCATCAGCCCTTCTTCGAGTTCCCGCTGGCAAATTGGGTTCTGTTTTTTTCGTTGACAATAGAGTAAAATGAGCGCGGATGAACACCCAAACCGCGAACGAACGGTATATCGGGATCTCGTTGACCGTGATTTTGCTGCTCTTCGCGGTGTGGCTCGTCTCGCCCTTCATCCACATCACCCGTTCCGCTTACGCCCAGCGAGAAATCCTGGGCTACCGGTTGGCCCTGGGCCTTTTAATCATGATCATCTTCGTCGGCAAATGGGCCTTCGACTCCCTGGCCCCGCAGGGACTGGCGCGCAAGGTCTCGAACGTCAAGGCGATCGCCCTGATCGCCCTGAGCATCTTCATCATGGGCTTCATCGTCTACATCGTCGCCCAGGCCACCGTGCTCTACCTCAAGACCGCGGCTCAGGAAGATCAGCAGCAGCAGCAAATAATCAACCTCCCGTAATCGCGTAGGGGGACACAATACTCTGTCCCTGATTATTTCCTCTAAAACACGGAATCGGGTTCCTCCCCATACTTTCGGCATATCCCGCCGAATTTCGGTAATTAGTTTTGTGTCACCGAATTACCGGTGTCCCCATTTATCTTCATAACCGAAATTCGGAAATTAGTATTGTGTCCCCAATTTATTGCCCCATACTGCTGGCTAAATCACCCCCCGATTCACCCTGTCCGGCGTTTGACGCTCCGGAAGGCGCCATGTTAAAGAAATACCCTGGGCTGGGGGCCACAGGTAATGGGACGACTGATCATCAATCTCGAGAGCCCGCGCGCCGCCCGCGAATCCGTGTCCGGGGGCAAAGGCGCGGGCCTGGCCCGGCTCCGCCGCGCCGGGTTCAACGTGCCGCCCGGTTTCGTCATTACGACGGGCGTCTTCCACGGCGCCCTGACCGCTGCCGTCCGTCGGATCGCCTTCGAGAATGGGCCCCCGGGCCTCGAAAACCTGGAGGCCGTCCGCGACTCATTTCTCTCCTGGGACATCATTCCCGCCCACCGGAACGCCATCCTTAAGGCCTACCGCCGCCTCGGCGGCCCCGTGGCCGTCCGGTCGTCCCTGGTCGGCGAAGATTCGAAGAAGGCCTCGTTCGCCGGCCAGCTCGACACCGTCCTCGACGTCAGCGGGGAGGAGGAGGTCCTGGCCGCGGTCCGGAAGTGCCTGGCCTCGGCCTTCGGGTCGCGCCTCTGGGCCTATGTCTACCAGAAAGACGGCACGTCCGCGGACTGGAAGTCCATGGCCGTCGTCGTTCAGTCCATGGTCAAGGCCGCCGTCTCGGGAGTCGCCTTCAGCGCCGACCCCATCAGCTGCGAGCGCGGCGTCATCATCGAATCCGTCCCTGGGCCCGGCGCGGAGCTTGCCGAGGGCCGGGCGACGCCCGACCGGCACCGGGTTGACGCGCGCGGCGAGCTCACGGTGGCCCTTTCCCCCGGGCCGGCGCTTCTCGCGACGGACAAGATGCGCGACCTCGCGGCCGTCGTCCGGGAGATCGCCGCGAAATTCGGCACGCCCCAGGACATCGAGTGGGCCTTCGACGGCCGCGAATTTTTCGTCCTCCAGGCCCGCCCGATCACCTCGCTGTCCGATCGCCGCGTCTTCTCCAGCCGGATGCTTTCGGACATGGCTCCCGGCCTGATCAAGCCGCTCCTCTGGTCGACGAAAGGCAGGTCGATCGTCAAGGACGTATTCGCCCCGGCGTTCGAGGAGGTCCTCGGCCGCTCCGGCATCGATTATTCCCGGCTCATCCGGAGGATCCATTCCCGCGCCTACGCCGATGTCACGATGTTCGGCGAGCTGCTGTCACGGGCCGGCCTTCGGCCGAATTTCTTCGAGGCCATCGGCCGGGACGAGATCGCGCCGGAGACGCCCGTCAGCTTCCGGCCGCCGGCGCTTCCCCTTCTATTCCGCGAAACGCGGTACGGGCTCAAGCAGTTCCGCCTCGAATCCCGGCTCCGCCGCCTTTTCAAGAACCAGCGGCGCCTCCTCGACACCTACCGGTGGTTCGATTGGGCCTCGGCGCCCCCCGGAACGCTCGCCGACCACCTCGACCTCCTGAACGACCTTCACGGCCGGGCCCTATGGCACCAGGTTCAGATCTCGATGCACATGGCCTTCCGCAACCGTTTCCTCTGGCGCCTGCTCCGGAAACTGTCCGCGAGCGTCAACGCCGGGGACGTACTCGGAGGCCAGGGCCGCCCGATCACCCACCAGCCCTACGAGGAAATCGCGCGTCTGGCCGAGCACGCCCGGGCCATCGAAGCGCGCCTCCTCGAGAGAATCGCGGGCGACGAAGACCTGGACATTCGGGCCGAGCTCGCGGCGACGGTCGAGGGCCGTCGGCTGGCCGGTCATTTCGACATGTTCATGAGGCGGTTCGGCTTCCTGAGCGCCAACGGCAGCGATTTTTCTGAAATTCCCTGGGACGAAAGCCCGCGCCTGGTCTGGAAGACCGTGGCCCGGATCGCCATGGCCCGGTCGTCCGCCCATTGGGCCGACGCCGAAGCCCGGCGCCGCGAAGCCCTGGCCCGCGCCCGCTCCGGCCTCGACCCTCTAAGCCGGCGTCTCTTCGACGGCCTCCGGAAATCGACGGCCGCGCTCGTGGAGTGGCGAGGGACGGTCGGCCTGTTCATGTCGGAAACCGCCTATCAAATGCGGCGCTGCGCCCTGGCCATCGGGTCGGGGCTCGCCGCCCGAAACGTCCTCGGCGAAGCGTCCGACGTCTTTTACCTCTTCGAAGACGAGCTCAAACGCGTCATCGCCGACCCGCGGGAGGCGGGCCGGGCCTGGGGGCTCGTCAACGCCCGAAAGGCCGAGCTGGCGGCCGACGCGGCCCTGGACCTGCCCGAGACGATTTGTGGGGACGAGGCCGCGGTTCCCGAGCTCCCCTCCTACGCAGCGCAGAGCTTCCTACTCGGCATCGGGGGCAGTTCGGGGATTTCGACGGGCCGGGCCCGGGTCATCCGCGACCCGCTCCTGGCGCGGGAGCGCCCGGGCGAAGCGGAGATCCTCGTCGTTTCGGTCACCGACGTGGGCTGGACGCCGTTCCTGTGCGGCGCGGCGGGCCTCGTCGCGGAGTGCGGCGGGCTGCTTTCGCACTCTTCGATCATCGCCCGGGAGCTGGGCATCCCGGCCGTGGTCGGCGTCCGGGAGGCGACCTCGCGCATCCGGGAAGGACAACTCATCACGGTCGACGCGACGGCCGGCCGCGTCTACCTCCACCCTCCGGAAAGGGCGGCGGACTGAAGCTCCATGGTCTTATGCCAATGCGATCTGACTTTTGCCGGCTTTCGAGCGCCTGTCCCCGAAGCGGGGATTTGGTGTTCCTCCACGGACTCACGTCCGAGGAATCCCGCGTAGGGGACTGAGGGGGGGTGCGCGCATGCCTTCCGATCCGCTGGTCATTCTGGGGGGCTCATTCGCCACGGGCCGGGATTATTGGGAGATGCGGCCGGCCCTGGAAAAATTGTCCCGGGGGCCCGTTTCGATCGTCCAGGTGACCCGCCTCGATTGGGCCCTGAGCCTGACCGGGTTCGGCTGGGCCCGGATTCTGAAAAAGCTCGACACGACGGTGAGGCGGGCGCTCGGGGAGACCGGCGCGGCCAAGGTCGTCCTGGTCGGCCACAGCCTGGGCGGCGTCATCGGCCGGCTCTATCTCAGCCCGCGGCCTTTCCGGGGGCACGTTTATGCCGGACGGGACGTCGTCCGCTGCCTGGTCACGCTCGGCAGCCCCCACCTGAACCGCCGCGGTTCGTTCATGCGCCGCTGGGTGGGCCGGAAATACCCCGGTGCGTACTTCGCCCCGGAGGTCCAATACGTGGCCGTAGCCGGGAAGGCGCTTCTCGGCGACCGGAACGGCTCGCGGGAGGAGAGGGCAGCCTTTCGCGGGTACCGCCATCTCTGCGGGCGGGGGGACGTCTGGGGAGACGGCACCGTCCCCCTCGCGTCGGCCCTTCTCGAGGGGGCGCTGCCCGTGGTCCTCGACGGCGTCTTCCATTCGCCGCGGAGGGGGCGGCGCTGGTACGGGAACACCCGGACCGTCTGGCGCTGGTGGGATGCCGCCGGCCCGTGCCTCGCGGATGGGGAAAAAGGGGACGGGGCAGGGGACGAGCGGCTTGACCTTTTCTTAACCAACTCTTGACATCTTTTTGACAACTCGCGCCCTTCGGCTACCTATCTTAAGGGAGGAAGGGCAAAATGGAAATCCGGCTGATCTACCCGTCGGTGAGGCGGTTCGGGGCCGCGCCGGCGATGAAGAACCAGCCCGAGTCCCTGCGCTATCCGGGAATGGGCTTGACGATGGTCGCGGCCCTCACCCCCTCTGACTGGCGGGTCTCCATCGTGGACGACGAGCGGGAGACCCTGCGATACGATGAGCCGGCCGACCTCGTCGGGATCTCGCTCCTGACCTGCAACGCCCGGCGTGGATTTGAGATCGCGCGGGAATTCCGGAAGAGGGGAGTTCCCGTCGTCCTCGGCGGGATGCACGTGACGGCTTGCCCCGGCGAGGCGGAGCGGGAGGCGGACGCCATCGTCGTCGGGGAAGCCGAGGACACCTGGCCCGGGCTCCTGAAGGATTTCGCGGCGGGCGAGCTCAAGAAGATCTACCGCTCGTCAAACTGCTCCTCGCTGGCCGGCCTCCCGGTCCCGCGGCGAGACCTGCTCAGGAAGGGGGATTACATCACGGTCAACACCGTCCAGGCGACGCGGGGCTGTCCTTTCAACTGCGAGTTCTGCTCCATCACGGCCTTGCTAGGCGGCAAGACGCGGTGCCGCCCGGTCGAGGAGGTCGTCGAGGAGGTGCGGGGGCTCGATGGGGACATGTTCGTGCTCAACGACGACAACGTCGCCCAGGAGCACGATTACTTCAAGGAGCTTTTCGGGGGGCTCATCCCGCTCAGGAAAAAATGGGTCGGCAACGCCTCCTGGAATATCTCCAAGGACGCCGGGATGATGGACCTGATGGCGAGAAGCGGATGCGTCGGGGTGTTAGTCGGTTTCGAATCCATCTTCCCCCAGGAGCGGCTGGCGAAGGTCATCCGGGGCGAAAACAGGGAGGCCGTTTATATGGAGACCGTCCGGAAGCTCCATGCCCGGGGGATCTGCGTCATCGGGGCCTTCATCTTCGGGTTCGACAATGACGACGCGTCGGTCTTCGCGCGGACCCTCGAGTTCGCGCTGGAGAGCCGGATCGACACGGCCCAGATCAACATCCTCGTCCCGTACCCGGGGACGCCGCTCTATGCGAGGCTGGAGCAGGAGGGGCGGCTCGTGGAGCGGGATTGGAACCGGTACATGACCGACAACGTCTGTTTCGAGCCGCGGAACATGTCGCGGGAGGTCCTGCTCGAAGGCTGCGCCTGGGTCAGCAGAAAGTTCTTTTCCTATCCGCGGATCGGATTGAGGGTGCTGCGGGCCTGGCCCAGGGCGCCCTTCAAGGCCACGGCCGCGGTTCTTGCCGTCAACCTGGCCTTTAGGCAGGGGATACCGGATGTCCCGCGGCGGCGGGAGAATCCGAGGCTCGGGCACTGGCGCCGGGCCGGCCGGCATCACCCGAAATTGGGGACACAATACTAATTTCCGAATTAAGACGAGCTGCCGTGCGTTGGAAATTCGGAAATTAGTATTGTGTCCCCCTATTATTTCATTTCATCTTCTCGCGCATCTTGGCTTCGGCGTCCGGGCCCCAGTAGCCGCAGTCGAGCTCGAGGAAAACCGTCGTGTAGGGGAGGGTCAAGTTCGTTTTGATCATCAGGATGCGGAACGTCCGGGCCACCTGGTCCATCCGGGCGATGAGCTTTTCGTGAAGGACGGGCTTGGCATCGTAGACGGCCAGCATTCCCTTGAGGCGTTTCCGGCAGGCGTCCATGCCCGGGGCGAGTTCCTCGGGGACGAAGTCGAGCTCTTTATCCAGATAAACCTTGGGACGGACGTGCTTGCTTTGGCCCAGGGCCTTCAGGACCTTGTCCAGGACGGCGAAGTGGTCCTCGCCGGAGACGACGACCTCCATCCCGGGGCTGATCTGGAGCGGGAACGCGGCGTCGGCGATGACGACCCAGTTGCGATGCCCGAGGGCGGGCAGGGCGGCCGATAATTTCGCTTCCCAGCTTTCGATGGTGAGCGCGGTTTGGGGCACGGTCCGGGGCATGGCCTCGTCCTCCTTTTCTTCCTTGTCTTCCTTGCAGCCCGCGAGGAGGGCTCCGAGGATGATCAGGCAAACGGCGAGTAGGGTCCTTCGCATGCGGGTGACCTCCTTCGAATCTAGGATTCGTCGCCGCGGATAAGCTTCTTCGGTATCGTCAGCATCCGCGGGAGATAGACGAGCATCACCAGGGCCATGGCGACGAGACCGGCCGCGACGTCCTTGAAGGGAAGGCCCGCCGTTTGTTTCTGGATGACGTGCAGGGTGCCGCGAACGATCAGGAAAAAGATGAGGTTGCAGGAAACGGTCATCGCGGTCATGAACTCCCGGATGAGCTCCCAGTAGATCGCCTGACGCTCAGGCGGGAGTTTCAGGAACTCCCACTTATGGGGGATGTTCAGGTACTGGGGATTTCGGGCGAGGCGGGGCATGGACAGAGTCAAGGCGTAGAAGAGTATGGTCAGCCCCCACGAAATGGCGACAAAGATGAAAAGCTCGGACTTCGAGCCCCAGCGATCGGCCACCCCGGAGATGCCGAAGTGGACGGGGATGCGGTCGGGGAGGGCGGGATAGGCGGAAAGGACGGTGTATGTGGTGAGGGCGAGGAAGAGGGTGTTCAGAATGTCGTAGACTTTTCTCACGGGGCGCCACTAATCTATATTATGCGCTGCGGGTTATTCAATAGGGGGACACAATACTCTGTCCCTGATTTGAAAGGATCTAAAATGGGAACGATCCTGGTTTCTCTGCGTTTTACGGAAATCAGGACCATCCCCATTTTCCGTTCCCGCCGCAGGGCCTATCTCGGTATTTAGTTGTGTGGCACCAAACTCATAGCCGCCAGGGCTAATTCGGAAATTAGTATTGTGTCCCTAATTCTGGGACGCGTCCCCAAATTCAGCGCGCTAAGCGCCGTCGCCCGATGTGGATCAGGTTCTTGATGAGGTCGATGGTGACCATGAGGGCGATGAAGAGGAGCGCGAATTTCAGTCCGAACTTGATCTTCGGCAGGAATGGCTCGGGCACCGAAACGGCGAAGGGGTGGTCGAACGGCTGGCGGAGCAGAAAACCAATCAGGGCGAGGGAAACCACGTTGGACACCGTGTCCACCCAGCGCGACTTCGTGAAGAGCTTGACCAGCAGCGCGAGCGTGCCGGCGGCGAACATGGCGATGACGATGAGGGAATACCGCGCGCCCGCGTCGGGGGTGAAAAGCGGCCGCGGGTGGGCGAAGTCCAGGCTGGCGAAAAAGATCGTCTGGTGCTTGACGTAAAGATAGAGGGCGAAATCGGTCACGGCGAGCATGGGGATCAGGCCCAGGATATTCCAGACCGCTTTTTTCGGCGCTTTGACTTCGTCGAGGTCGACGCTGAACTTGGGCCAGGGGAGCTTGACGTCCTTCTTGCTCTGCGTGATGAAGTAAAGGATTAGGGCGACAACCCCCAGGTCGGTCAGGAAGGCCGTCGGCAGGTACATGAAGGCATCGATGACGCCGAGGCGCGGCATGAAGAGGAATGGGAAGAAGATGAAGTTCTCCTTGAAGATGACAGCGGCTATGGTCAGGAAGGCGTGCGCGGCGAACAGGAGCGTCGTGTAGCGGAAAAGATAGCGGCGGTAGGCCGGGGCGATGATCTCGCGGCCTTCCAGGTAACTTTCGGCGATGCGGCGCGCCGGGCCGTAGGCGGCGATGACGTTTCCGATGGACGACGCGGTGAGCGGGCCGGATTCGCGCTCGGCCTTTTCCAGGATGTGACTGCGGATCTCGGACAGGATTTCCTCCCGTTCCCCGCGGCCGGACAGGAAGTGGCTGATTTCCTCGAGGTAGGCTTCGAGTTTTTCAAACATGGCTGGTCTCCTTCATGAGATGTTTCAGGATTTCGTCTTGCTTTTTCCAGATGGCGAGAAGCTGGGTCCTGAGGGCCCGGCCGGCCTCGGTGATGCCGTAGAACTTGCGGGGCCGGTCCTCGGTGACGTCCCACTTGCTCCGGACCCAGCCGTTTTTCTCCAGGCGGCGAAGGAGGGGATAGAGGGTGTTTTCCTCGACAACGTAGCCCAGATCGCTGATCGTCCGGACCATCGAGTATCCGTACATGTCCTTCTCGAGCAGGGCCAGGACCAGGATTTGGAGAAACCCCCGGTTCATCTCAGTTTCGAAATTGCCGATTTCAGGCTCCATGGCTAAGCCTCCTGGACGTCGGATTTGCGGCGTGGTTTGCAGGGATTTTTAGAATATTGTGGTTCATACTGTATGTCTTACTCATGCTACGTGATGTATTATAGTGTACGCGATACAGTATGTCAAGCGTTTTTTTATAATTATTACATATGTTTATTATTATTAATTACTTATAAGCAGATGAATATGGCTTCCGGAAGAAGAAGGGGTCAGGTCTACGGCTGGGAGAGGAGTCTCCGGACCGACCGGCAGAATTGCGGTGGAGCAGCTCGGAGCCGCAATTCTGGGAAATATCCGAGATAAGCTGCCAAAAGTTGCGTATTCCGACGATTCCGGCCACCCATTCCGAACGAAGACGGCCACATGTCGGAGCGGAGCGACGCTGGGCAACTTCTATGTACCTGAGTGGCCGGGTTGAGTCAAGGATTTGAGCATTTTTCGC
>Ga0315281_10001022_pt1 | contig 40699 bp, 39 predicted proteins | sample YL17G07_0_MG_FD_204540 | JGI IMG/M metagenome (GOLD analysis project Ga0315281, IMG submission 204540) | Sediment microbial communities from Yellowstone Lake, YNP, Wyoming, USA - YL17G07_0 | ecosystem: Environmental > Aquatic > Freshwater > Lake > Sediment | place: USA: Wyoming | collected...
GAGGGGTCGAACTTGAAAATCACTGTCAGTGCGTCGTTCTGGTATCCAGCGGGCAGCGAACCGAACAGCCGCTTGTTGACGACCGCCTCGATCGCGCCAACTGCCGAGTTATCGAAACTGTAGCTCCCTGACGACGTGACCACCTGGACTTGATCCAGATCGACGGAGCCGTCGCGGCGAATGATGAACATCACCTCGGCGCGCAGTGCGCCAGACTGCCTCGGAAACTGCTCCGCGATTCGATTGACGATGTTGCGCTGGTACACCGGGAACGGAAAGTCAGTTCCGCCGAGATCGACATTCGCAAGATCGGATCCCTTGCCGCCGGTTTGCCCTGCACCGGCAATTGGCGCTTTTGTCTTCGTCTTCGCTGCATCGGGCGTCACAGTGGCGAGCTTCGGTTCATTCTTTCGACGCACTTTGGACGTCTTGGGCGCCGATTTGGTCGATAGCTCAGGGCGGTCGGCCGCGCGCGGTGCTGGTGCATCGACAACAGGCGTTGGCGCATCCTGAACGACGCCAACCGAAACGGCGCCCGCCTGGGTCATGACCATGTGAAGTCGGCTCGGCGCCGCGACCGGGACGCGCACTGACTTTGGACTTGCCATGAGCGCGGCGGCAAACACCAAGTGCAGGGCCAGTGCGCCGATCGTGCCGGCGGCGAGCAGCCGGGAGGAGTCGTCGGTCCGCAAGTCGCTCATTCGGGAGGTGGCTCAACGGGATTAAACACGAAACCGATGTCCGTGACTCCCGCGGCGTTCATGACTGCCAGCACCTTCGCGACGAGTCCGTACGGCACGTTCTCATCGGCCTGGAAGTCTACTCCCTTCCCGAGGCGCCGCGACGCCCTGCTCTTGAACGCGGCCTTGAATCCGTCGAAGGACATCACACTCTCGTTCAGGCGGATGACACTATTGCGATCGATCGATACAACCAGGCCGCTCTTGGCCTCGATCGGCTTGGCGTCGGCGGACGGTAGGGTGAGGTCGAGCCCGCCGGTCATCATCGGCGCCGTGAGCATGAAGATTACCAGCAGAAGCATCATCACGTCGATCAGACTGACGACGTTGATCTCGGCGTTGAGCTGCATCCGATCCCTCGCGCGACGGCTCCGCATCTCAGACGCGTCCCTCGCGAACGAGTCGGGCAATGACGGAGGTCCCGAAACTTTCCATCATGAGATCGAAGCGATTCAACCGATGCGCAAAGATGTTGTACCCAAACGTCGCTGGAATCGCGACCGCCAGCGCTGCGGCGGTCGCGATCAGGGCCTGGGCGACTCCGGGAGCAACCGCGGTCAAATTCGCGGATCCTTTGGTCGCAATACCGAGGAACGCATCGATGACCCCGAGAACGGTGCCGAGCAGTCCGATCAACGGACTCACCGATCCGATCGAGGCCAGCCAGGGGATGAGCCGCCCCAATCGATCGCGCTCCGCCGACGCCTCGGACTCCATCAGAAGGTGGAGGGTCTCGATCTGCGTGCCGCTCAACGTTTCAGTCGTCGGGCCTTTGATCTCGGCCGACTCGCGTCCACCCATGCGCATGTTGGCGGCCTGGGTTTCGGCGATGAAATGCATCGCGCGCAGGAACAGGCGGGAGAGCGCGTTGGCCCTGGACTTCTTGGCGAGCGCTCCAGCCTCTTCCAGCCCACGGGTTCGCTCGAATTCATCGCCGAACTTTTTTGCGCGCGACGTCGCGTTGGCAATCTGTCTCCACACGGTGAACATCACCGTCCAGCTGATCAGCGACAGCAGTGCGAGAAACGCAAGCACGCCTTGAGTAAGTGTCGAGGCGTTCCTCACAAGGTCGGCCGGCGTCGAGGGCACGGCGCCGCGGACCTGCAACATCGAAGTGACTAGCAGCACGTAGTTGGTCGCCGGAACTCGATCATGTGACGCGTCACAAATGTAACCGCCAACTATGACCTATTGCATTTTCGCGATGACGCGAACCCTCGTCCCTTTTTCCACTCTCGGCTGGTCGATCCACGTAATCATCGCCGTGGAGCCGAGTGCGGTGACGCGAACGACTCGGGCGAGCCCGACGTGAATTTCCGATGTCCCCGGGTCTCCCTCAATCGCCTTCAGAGGTGGCCGGAACAGCTCAAGCTGGTCGCCGATCTTCATTCCGTCACGGCTCGTCAAGGTCAGCAGAATGTAGTGCTCGAGCGGCGGGAGAACTGGCTCATCGATAATCCAGAGGATCCCCCCTTCAATGCCATTGCTGACTCTCGTCGGTGAACCGGCGGCCACAAACGCCGCACTGTCATAGGGCATGAGTCGGTCATGTTCCTGTACCTCGCCGAACATGCGAACGATCCTCGCCACGGCAGCGTCCCCCTTGCGCGGCGGGCTCAGCACTTCGAGAACCCCCGTCGGGATGATCACCTGGCCCACGTCCTCGAGAAGTGGTCCATCGTGGTACGCAAGGTAGAGCTCTTTTTCCTGGCCGACTGCTCCCGTCGGAGGCGCGATCAACACCCGATCGCTCATCTGAAACCGCGACCGCTGGCGCGCCGGTTCGATTCCGGGAATTTCGGCAGAGCCAACGATCCGACCCGACACGGTCGGCCCACCTCGGCGCTCGATCCATGGTGCCTGAACCATGTCACCGTATGGGATCACTTTCGGTGGCACGGGAGGGGGCGTCATGCCGGAAGAACTCGCACCGGCGGCGGCCGGCACGGCAGCGACGGCAACCACGGCCACCTCGCCGGAAGTGGGGGCGGTCGGCGCCACGGCCCTCCTGGCGAAAAGCGACGGCTCTTTCTGCGTGTAGTTGCGCAGCGTGTCTCCCGGAAGCACAGACAGCCGCGCTGGGATTACGTCTACCTGCCCTGCCGTCAGCCTGTTCGTGGCGACTCCGACGGTCGGCATTCCGAACCCAACGTAGCCAGGCAGCTTGAGAAGCTCGCCCGGATAAATCCAATGCGGATCCACAATGACGTCGGTGTTCAGCCGGTAGATCTCGGGCCATCGAAACGCATCCGAGAGATACTTCGCGGCGAGATCCCACAGCGTGTCGCCTTTCTTGACGAGGTGGGTGTTCGGGGCGCTGCTCGCCGTGTCCTGCGCGACGAGCCTCGCGGGACCAAGGGCGAGAAGGCACGACGCAGCGCCGAGCGCGAGCGTACGGACCGAGCGACGATTCCGGAATAATTGCATGTGGATATCCAGTTGATGCGGGCTGAACGGAGGCCTCTTGGGGCACCTTTCGAGTGCTGCCTATGGCCGCAAGCCAGCACGACCATACACTCATAGACGACGAGACCCGGGAAGCGTTGCTTCCCGGGTCCCGGAACCCCTCCTGGCGGCCGCCCGGAGGGGTCTTTTTGATCAAAACGGCAGGTCGTCGTCTTCGTCAGCCAAGGCTCCCGGGAAGTCTTCGAACTCGTCACCCCCACCTGCGCCGGCCTGCGCCTTCGCCGGGGCGGCGCTCCGGGCCGGACGCGACCCGCCGTCCGTCTCCCCCCCAGATCCACCCTTCCCGCCCAGCATCAACAGCTCTCGGACGTTGATCTCGGTGGTGTAGCGGGTCTGGTTTTCCTTGTCCTGCCACTGACTGTACTCGATCCGGCCCTCAACGTAGACCTTGTCGCCCTTCTTGAGATACTTCTCGACTATGTCGGCGAGCTGTGACCCCTTGGTGTTCCAGACGACGCATCGATGCCACTCCGTCTTTTCCTGCTTCGTCCCGGCGGTGTCATTCCAGGTACGGCTCGTCGCGAGCGAAAAAGTCGCGACCCGGTTTCCACCGGCGGTCGAACGTACCTCGGGGTCTTTGCCGAGGTTTCCAATCAACGTCACCTTGTTCAAGCTGCGGCTCATAACTCCTCCTGGCGAGTGTGGTTTGACTCGCGCTCAGTGTGACACATAATCCATCCAGCTCCACCAACATTTTCCCGCAGGTCCAGTCATTTTCACCCAGAGCCTAAGCTCCCTCGACGCAACACGATCGCGTCTTCTTCCGGCTTGCGATAGTAGTTCCGGCGCCGGGCGACCTCGGCGAAGTTGCGCGACGCATAAAGCGCGCGCGCGGCAGCGTTTGAATCCCTGACCTCGAGATAGACCGCAGCCGCGCCGCGCCGCCGTCCTTCATCAAGCGCTGCATCGAGCAACGCCGCACCGATTCCCCTCCGTTGAGTCGGCCGCCGCACCGCGAGGTTTGCGATCTCGCCCTCGTCTGCGGCAAACCACGCCACAACATAGCCGGCGATGCTATTCGAAGCACCGTCTCGCGCAACCGCAAAAAACGCCACCGCATCCTTCAATACGGCAGCGAACGATGCGGCCGACCACGGATCGGTGAAGCTCGCCCGTTCGAGCTCGACGATCTCCGCGAGGTCCCGTTCGGACGCTGTCCCGATCGCCACCGGCTCCCTCTTTGCGATCACGTCTGGAGCGGTCCGTGCACCGCTTCCCACCTCACTTGCGCCTCGGCGAGCCGGCCGTACGCCGGCTCCCAGCGTTCGATGTCAACCGGCCCAGACCGCTCGATCGCGGCGGCAAGGGCCACGCAGCCCGACGCATGAGGCTCCGCATTTCCAGACGCTGCCCCGATGACGGTTGCATCGACCGACGCCGCGAAACCAGACAGACCGTCTTTTCCCACCAGCCGCAGCGGAAGCACCTCGGCCACGCTGCCGTCGGGCGAGCGGGAAAAGACCGCGGCGTACCACTCGTCACGAAGCGCATCGAGGGTAACCACGTAGCGGCCGGGCGGCGACGACGACGACGCGAGCGTCAGTCCGAGGGATGAAACGGCGTACAAAGGGGCGCCGCAACCCAGTGCGATCCCCTTCGCGATTCCGGCCGCGATGCGAAGACTCGTGAAGCTGCCAGGCCCGGCCCCGCAGATAACGCGTTCAACGGAACCTCGCGTCATGCGAGCGGACGCGAACACCGCCGCAACCGCGGGCATGAGTTCCTCGGCATGCGCGCCGCGCATGGCAGCCTCGGCGGTCGCAACAACGACGCCGCCGCGAATCACTGCCGCAGTACCACGATACGTTGACGCATCGATGGCGAGCGTGATCACCGGCGGCCTTGAGCCGAGAGCAGCCTTCGATCGGGGTCTTCGTTGACGTGCGCGAGACTGATGGCGACGTGGCCACGCGGCATCAAGTCGACGGCGCGGTCGGGCCATTCAACGATCACCAGTGCATTTTCGGCGAGCATTTCGTCCCATCCCAGCGCCTCGAGTTCGCGGGACGAACGCATTCGGTACAGGTCGAGGTGGTAGACCTTGGAGCGGGCACCCTGATATTCGTGAATGATGGTGAACGTCGGACTCGTGACCTCATCGCCGACGCCGTATCCGCGGCAAATCGCCTGAGTCAATGTCGTCTTACCAGCGCCGAGTTCACCGGTGATCGCGATGACCATCGGCGGCGCGACTGCCCCCCCGAGACGCTCGCCCCACGCTGCCAGAGCCTGCTCGTCGAGCTTCATCAGATGAACTGCCTCCGCAAGCATCAAGGCCGGCTCATTGCGCGCCACGACTACCGCCTGCCGCCGGAGGCGCTCTTGGCGCCGCGGGTTCGGTTGGGCTCTGAACGGACCGTCGCGCCCTTGGCCCGCAGTTCGAACAGTTGATCGCGAAGTTGTGCCGCGAGCTCAAAGTCCATCGCAATCGCGGCTTCCTTCATCTGTTCTTCGATCATCGTCTCCAATTGGGCCGCGTCCATCAGCGCATAGGCCGGAGTGCGTTCGGCGACCCGTTGCTCCTTTTCGCCGCGGGCATCAGCAACCCGCGTGATGAACCGAACCTGATCGACGCTCTTCGATACCGTCGTGGGCGTGATGCCGTGCAGGGTGTTGTGGGCAACCTGAATCTCACGACGGCGATTCGTCTCGTCGATGCAGCGCTGCATCGACCCCGTGATGCGGTCGGCGTAGAAGATCGCCATTCCCTGAGCGTGTCGGGCGGCCCGACCAACCGTCTGGATCAAAGACCGTTCGCTCCGCAGAAATCCCTCTTGGTCGGCGTCGAGAATCGCGACCAGCGAGACTTCCGGCAGGTCGAGCCCCTCGCGCAACAAGTTGATGCCAACCAGCACGTCGAACTCCCCGAGACGAAGGCCGCGAATGATCTCGACCCGCTCAATGGCGTCGATATCCGAATGCATGTACCGGACGCGAACCCCGACTTGCTGGAGGTAGTCGGCGAGATCCTCGGCCATCCGCTTCGTCAACGTGGTGACGAGGACGCGCTCGCCGCGTCGCTCGCGAATTCGCACCTCGTTCAACAGATCGTCGACCTGGCCGCGAACCGATCGAATCTCGATCTGCGGATCGACGAGGCCGGTCGGCCGGATCACCTGCTCGACGACGACGCCCTCGGATAACTGCAGCTCGAGTTCACTCGGCGTCGCCGAGGCGAAAATCGCCCGTGGCGTGAGCGTCAGAAATTCGTCGAACATCAGCGGACGATTGTCGAGCGCGCTGGGCAAGCGAAAGCCATACTCGACAAGCGTCAACTTGCGCGCCCGGTCGCCGTTGAACATGCCGCCGATCTGGGGAAGCGACACGTGCGACTCGTCAACAACGACAAGGAAATCTTCAGGGAAATAGTCAAAGAGGCAGGCGGCTCGATCACCGGCTTCACGACCAGAGAGGTGGCGTGAATAGTTTTCAATGCCGGCGCAGGTGCCGATCTCGAGCATCATTTCGACGTCGAAGTTCGTCCGTGACTCGAGCCGCTGTGCCTCGAGCAACTTTCCGGCAGCCTTCAACTCGGCGAGGCGCTCGACGAGTTCGGCACGAATCAGACCAATCGCGCGCTCGAGCAGCGGCCGGCTCGTGACGAAGTGCTTCGCCGGGTAGACCGCGGCACTCTCGAGCGACGCGATGGTCTCGCCGGTCAGCACGTCGATCTTTGAGATTCGCTCGACCTCGTCGCCCCATAACTCGACACGAACGCCCTGTTCCTCATAGGCGGGAAAGATCTCGACCGTGTCGCCGCGAACGCGAAAGTTGCCCCTCTCGAACGCAACGTCGTTCCGACTGTACTGAATGCGAACGAGCCCTCGGAGAATTTCGTCACGGCCGATCTTCTGGCCCTTGGCCAGCGTCACCATCTGATCACGGTACTGCACCGGATCTCCCAACCCATAGATCGCCGAGACCGTGGCGACGATAATGACGTCCTCGCGTTCCATCAGGCTTGAGGTAGCCCGAAGCCTCAGCCGATCGATATCCTCGTTGATCGACGCATCTTTCTCGATATAGGTGTCGGTCGTCGGGACATAGGCTTCTGGCTGGTAGTAGTCGTAATACGAGACGAAATACTCGACGGCGTTGTGCGGAAATAGGCTCTTCAACTCACCGTAGAGCTGTGCCGCGAGCGTCTTGTTGTGCGACAGAACGAGCGTCGGCCGACCGTGGGCCAGGATGACATGCGCCACAGACATCGTCTTCCCCGAACCAGTCACCCCGAGGAGGGTCTGGAATCGATCCCCGCGGAGGAGACCCGCCGAAAGCTCGGCGATCGCCTTAGGTTGATCACCAGCGGGCTGAAAGGGAGATTGCAGGTCAAAGGACGCACGATTCATTGTCTGAATATAATGCACTATCGGCTTTTGTTCGGGAAGCCCGCCAGGCCCCGCCGTGCCCTCCCGCTCTGACCTCCCGTGGCCAAGTCAACCTGATTCCGCAAGAACGTCCAGACCAGTCGCCGGCCGAAAATGATGAATAGCGTCGAGCCAGAGACGACAGCCGCAGCCCGCCCCTCGAGCGCTCCGACGGAAACGTCGGCGCGACTCCACTGGGGATGGTGGGTCGCCTTCGGGATACTGTGCGTCGGGTTCGGGTCAATCGCCGCCGAGTCGGCGCTTCACTTTGCCGATACGCCCATTGACGGACCCTTCCAGCTGTTCAACGCTCTGCGGCGGTTGGCGGCGGGCCAGCGTTTCGGGGGGACGTTTCAATACTTTCATGGGTCGGGAATCCCGTACCTCCACCTGATTCCGTTCTACCTGTTCGGAGGGGATTTCCTCGCGTCGGAAATGGCGCGGCAATTGGTGTCGATTGTTGCTGCCCTGGTGCTGTTCGCCTCCTTCTTCCGTGCCTGGACCGGAAGCTGGCGGGAAGGACTCCCGTGGACGGTCATCGCCTTGATCATCCTGATCCCGTTGCGCGTCAATGCACTGCTGTTCCCGATCAACAGCATGCTGGGCCTGCGGTCGACGATGCCGCTTGTGGTGGCAATCCACCTGTATCTCAGACCGAGCGGATGGCGCGCAACTGTCGAACGCGGCGCTCTCTTTGCCGCCGCGATGCTGTGCGGGATCGACCAGGGCGCGGCAACGATCGCCGCGTTCGCGGTCATCAAGGGCGTTTTCGCGCTGCGCCGCCCAAACGGAAAGGACCTGGTCCACGCCGCCGCGTCCCTGGCGTTCGGGGCGATTTTCTTTGTTCTGGTTCTCGCCGCCATGACGCCCAGGGGAATTGCGAGCGTGATCCAGTTCAACTTCCGTTTTCTTCCTGGGGATCAGTTCTGGTATTTCGGCGCGCCACCCAACCGCTTCCTGTTTCACTGGTCGCAGTTCGCCATCCTTGCCCAAAGCCCGGTGTGGACGGTCAGCGTCGCGGGAATGGTTAGTTGGGTGCTGGCACGTTTTTGGCGGCGCGCCACCCACGATGACACGCGAGAGATTACCGCCGAGTCGTTCCTTGCTGTGTACGCGCTCGTCTCGACCGCATCCATGCTGGGCACGTTTGTTACGGTGTATTTCCAGCCGGCAGTTCGGGTGGCACTCATTCTCGCGCTGATCGCGGTGCGGCGCGAGTGGGCAGCACGCAAGCACGACCTCCCGATCAGTGATGTTTTGCGGCAGCGGGCGCCGGCGTACGCAATGTTTGTTGTGATCGGATATTCGATCGCCGGCGCCCCGCTGGCGACGATAAGCCTGATTCGTACGCCGTTGCACCTGATCTATGCGCACGGCTTTCTTCATCTCAAGCCGACGATGACGGAGGATTGGAACAGCTCTGTCACACTCGGCCAGGCGGCGGTCGACAACCGGCGCGCCGCGCTTCATCGCGAACCAACGATCTGGTCGACCTACACGAGCTACCTCGAGTGGAAGATGGGTGTGTTCAATCCATCGTTCGACTACCTGATTCATGCGTTGGGCCCGGACAATCGTGCTGCGTACACCACGACATTTGCCGCCCGGAAACCCGACATCGTCCAGTCGCTCAAGCCGACCTACACGAACTACGAGGAATGGCTGGAAGTGAATCACTGGGATTTCTACAGACCGCTGCTTCGCGACTACGAGATCGCGTCCGCCGGTCCATGGTCATATTTCTGGTTTCGCCGGACGACCCCCTTTGATGATCGCCAGCAACTGATCGCCGACACGCCGGTTCCGGCGGGCAGACTCGCGATCTCTCTCGACGGTCGCGGCGTGCCCAAGGACTCGATCGGGCTTTTCGAGGTGACGTTGCACTACCACGTCGTGAACCGATGGCGGCAGGTACCATTAATGGGATCCCTGCCTCGATACCTGGTCTATATCGTAGGCACCGAGAATCACCTGCCTATCTCGCTGGCACCGTACGGCCGCAAGCGCGTTTTTCCCATTGTCACAAGGGGCCCAACCGACATTCACCTTACAGGAGAGGTGCGGTCGATCATCGGCAGTCCGTCGCTGGTGTTTGACTCCATTCGCGTCGAGCGTCTCGCGATTGCGCCCGAGAACAAGCGGTGGGCGTTGGATTTTGCGAAGGGGCCCCAAAAGGACACACTCACCTCGAAGCAGCCATAGCGTCGTGTGTCACGCGGAAACATGCCGCGACTGCGCTATTCCCCTGAGGTGATCCGCTCCCGGCGCGCTACGTCGGTGATTCCCTTCACGCGTCGCGTCGCTTTGATGATCTTCTCGAGGTGGACCAGGTTTTCCACTTCAACAATTACTGATCCGATCACCCGGCCATCCGTGCTGTGGAGATCGAGACTGCGAATGTCCGTTCCGGTTGAGCTCACCGCAGCCGCGATGTCGGCATAGAGGGCGCGTCGGTCGTTCGCCTCGACGGCAAGTCGCACCACAAAGCGCTCGCCCTCGGCCTCCTGCCAATCGATCTCGATGCGGCGCTCCGGCTCATTTGCCAGGAGAAGAAGATTGGGACAGTCGGCGCGGTGAATGCTCACGCCGCGGCCGCGCGTGACGTACCCGACCACCGAGTCGCCAGGAACCGGTTGGCAACACTGGGCATAGCGCACCATCAGGCCGTCGACGCCGTGAATTCGCACGCCCTTGCTGCCGCGCATGCGGTCGACGAACCGATCGAAGACGTTTGGTCTCGGTATCTCGACGCGATCGTTCTCCGGATAGATGTGTTTGAGGGCCTGGGCAACGTTGATGTCGCCCTGACCGATCGACGCCAGGAGGTGCGTTGAGCTGGTCAGGCCGAGCGCGACGGCCGCGCTCGAGAGCAAAGCCTCGCCGGGCTTTGCCAGTCGTCGGCGCTTCATGTCTCGCTCGAGAATTTCCGCGCCGAGCTTTTCTGCCGACTGCTCGGCCTCGCGGCGTAGTTCCTGGCGAATCTTGTGGCGTGCGCGACCCGTGCGCACGTGGGCGAGCCAGTCGCGAGTCGGCCGCGCCGTCGTCGACGTGATAATCTCGACGGTCTCCGAATTACGGAGAGGACGGGACAAGGGAGCGATGCGGCTGTTGACCTTGGCGCCGGAGCAATGCAGGCCTACCTCCGTGTGCACGGCAAAGGCAAAATCGATGGCCGTTGCTCCCTTCGGGAGTTGGATGACGTCGCCCGTCGGCGTGAAGACGAAGATCTCGTCCTGATAGAGATCCAGCTTGAGGAACTCGAGGAACTCGTCCGGCGTCTTGGCATCCAATTGCAGCTCGAGCACCTGCCGGAACCAGGCAAGCTGTCGATCCAACTCGTCCCCGCCGTCTTCGTCGCTCTTGTACCGCCAATGGGCCGCGATCCCGTAGTCGGCGGTGCGGTGCATCTCGCGGGTGCGGATCTGAATCTCGAACATTTGGCGGCCAGGACCGAAGACCGTCGTGTGAAGCGATTGGTAGCCGTTCGACTTCGGCTGCGCGATGTAGTCCTTGATTCGCTCCTGAAGCGGGCGGAACGCGTCGTGGATGACGCCGAGCGCATGGTAGCAGTCAGGCACCGACTCGACGAGGACGCGAATCGCGAGCAAATCGTAGATCTCCTCGTATGGCCGTTCGTGAAGCCTCATCTTCTTGTAGATCGACCACAGATGCTTCGGCCGGCCCGTCACCTCTACGTTGCGGATGGAGGCACCGGCCAGCGCTTTCTCGAGTGGCTCGCGCATCTGGCGAATGATCTCTTCGCGCTCGCCTCGTTTTTGCGAGACCAGCTTGGCGAGCGACTTGTAGCCGTCTGATTCGAGGTGCTTGAAGGATAGATCCTCCAATTCCCACCGCAGCTTGGCCATACCGAAGCGGTGCGCAAGAGGGGCGTAGAGGTCGCGCGTCTCTTGCGCAATGCGGCGGCGCTTTTCCGGCGGAAGCCATTCCAACGTCCGCATGTTGTGCAGCCGGTCCGCGAGCTTGACAATGATCACTCGGGCGTCCTTGGCGATCGACAGCAGCAATTTGCGGTAGCTCTCGACCTGTCGCTCTTCTTGCGACCCGCCGGTCGGCAGCTTGCTGATCTTCGTCAGTCCGTCGACGATCGCGGCGACATCCTTGCCGAATTCGCGCTCGACGTCGACGATGGTGATCGGGGTGTCCTCCACGACGTCGTGAATGAGGCCACTGGCAACAGTCGTGGAATCGAGCTGAAGCCCCGCGAGAATTTTGGCGACGTGCACGCAGTGCGTGATATAGGGATCGCCCGAGTTGCGAACCTGGCCGCGGTGCGCTTCTTCGCTGAAGCGGTACGCACGGACGAGCAGATCCCGGTCGAGCTTGTCGTGAAGCGGTAGCTCGTCCTCGCGCCATCCTGGCATGACCTCACTGACCACCGTCGCCGTCACAACAGACCTGCCTCCGCAAAACTGGTATACCGACCTCGCCCGATGATCACGTGATCGTGCACCGGAATGTCGAGCACCCGCCCTGCCGCCGCCAACTGCTCCGTGACCGCCCGGTCGTCCGGCGACGGCGCCGGATCTCCGCTCGGATGGTTGTGCACGAGAATGACCGCTGCTGCCCGCTCGGCGATCGCCTCCCGAAACACCTCCCGCGGATGAACGAGAGACGAGTTCAGAATCCCTCGCGTCACCGTGATATCGCGCTCTAACCGATGCTGCGCGTCCAGCACCGCCACGTGAAACTCCTCGACCGGCAGATCCTCCATCCGCGGTGCGTACCATCGCACCACGTCACGGGGTGACTGGAATGGTTCGCCTGGCTGCCGCTCCTCACCCACCAGGCGACGCCCCAATTCCAGCGCCGCGTGAATCGTCACTGCCCGAGCGATTCCTACGCCGGGAATCCCGGTCAGAGCTGCGACCGGATCGCGTGCGATCCGACGCAGCGATCCCCCGGATGCCGTGAGTACACTTTGTCCAACATGTAAAGCAGACCGCTCCCGACCGCCCGAACCAATCAAGAGCGCCAGCAGTTCCGCGGTGCTGAGTGCCTGGACGCCCAGGTCCACCAACCTTTCGCGCGGTCGGTCGGACCGGGGCAGTTCTCGGATAGTTAACCCTTTGCTTGATCGACTACTAGACATGAATCCCTCCGGTATGCGGATAGCCGCCAGGTGGCGCTTCCGTACCAGTAAGGCCGTCTCGCCGAAGCCGCGGCATCCAAAGGCCGCAGGGTGAGGCGCCGCGCTGCCCCCTTTGCTAGCAGTCCCGTCTGCGCTCAGGGACCGCCAGTTCTACAACGTCGCTCCGTGGCATTTCTTGAACTTCTTCCCCGAACCGCACGGACAGGCGTCGTTGCGGCCGACGTTCGTCCAGTCAGTGGCCGTGCCGGAGGCATTGGGGTCGAGCGAACGTACCCGTCCTGCTCCGACCACTACGGGGTCCGGACGCGTCACAGTTCGGCCCAGCAGCGGTTCGGCAGGGCCAACATCCATCGCAGCGGCGGAGTCGTCTGCTGGCACGTCTTCGAGGATTCCTGTTGCTCCGTAGCGGCGGGCCGCCTTCTGTGGCGGGGGCGGCGGGGCCTGCTCATTGGTCTCAAAGCGCAGCTGCGCCTTGAGGAATCCCTCGCTGAACGTGTTGTAGATGTCGCTCATGAGATCCACGAACATCGTGTACGCCTCTTGCTTGTACTCGATGAGCGGATCCTTCTGCCCCCACGACCGATAGTGAATCGCGCTGCGGAGCTGGTCGAGATCGTACAGGTGGTCCTTCCACTTCTCGTCCAACACCTGGAGCATGACGAGGGACAATAGCCGATCACCATAGCCGTTGCCGGAGTCGTCATTGACCGCGTCGAGGCTCGCAAGTTTTTCGGCGAACGCCCCCTTTGCGGCATCGACGGTGACCCGCTGGAGATCGGCGAGGTTAGTCGGCCGCTTGTCCACATCGTCGATCTCCGGAACACGGAGCATGTAATGAATGAGCAGCTGCTGTTGAAGCAGGGCGACGTCCCAGTCCTGCTCGCTGACGAACACGCCGAGCTCCCGCTCGACCCGCCCCGAGATTCCCCTCTCTATCATCTTCAGCGCCTCGGCCTTCAGCTCCTCCCCGCCCTCGAGCGCGAAGAGCCGCAGCGAATAGACGACTTCGCGCTGCTGGTTCATGACGTCATCGTACTCGAGCAGCCGCTTGCGGGCCTGGAAGTTCTGGAGCTCGACCCGTTTCTGGGCCTGTTCGATCGATCGCGTGATGAGGGTGTGCGTGAGGACCTCGCCCTCTTGAGCCCCCATCCGATCCATGATCCGTGCGATCCGGTCCGACCCGAAGAGTCGCATCAGGTCGTCCTCGAGCGAAAGGAAGAACTGTGACGCCCCCGGGTCTCCCTGACGGCCAGCACGACCGCGCAACTGCCTATCAATGCGCCGCGACTCGTGCCGCTCGGATCCGACGATGTGCAGGCCGCCGAGCTCCATCACGTTGATTTCCTCGCCGTCCGGGTCCTTGATCTTCGACGGTTTCGGTTCGACGACGCCCGGCCCCAGTTTGATGTCCGTCCCACGGCCGGCCATATTGGTTGCGATCGTGATCGCGCCAGGCTGGCCAGCACCGGCCACGATTTCGGCCTCGCGCTGATGGTGCTTGGCGTTGAGCACGTTGTGGGCGAGGCCCGCACGGCTGAACATCTTCGCCAGCGTCTCCGACGCTTCGACGCTTGTCGTGCCGATCAACACCGGGAAGCCGAGCCCGTGCAGCCGACTGGTCTCGTCGACGATCGCGTTGTACTTCTCGCGGCGAGTCTTGTACACGAGGTCGTGGCGATCCTCGCGGATCATCGGCCTGTTCGTCGGGATGACGGCAACCTCGAGCTTGTAGATCTGGAAGAACTCCGTCTCTTCCGTCTCGGCGGTACCGGTCATACCGGAGAGCTTCTCGTACATCCGGAAGTAGTTCTGAATTGTGATCGTCGCCAGGGTCTGGGTCTCACCCTTCACGCGCACGCCCTCCTTGGCCTCGACGGCCTGATGCAGCCCCTCGGACCAACGCCGTCCCGGCATCGTGCGTCCGGTAAACTCATCGACGATCAGTACCTCGCCATCCTGCACGACATAGTTCACGTCGCGGTCGTATAGCGCGTGCGCTCTGAGCAGTTGGTGGACGATGTTGAGCCGCTCGGCCTTCGTTGCGAACTCGATCTCAAGCTCCCGCTTGCGGGCGATCTTTTCCTCGGCGGTCATCTCCGGATCCTTGTCAATCCGGTGGACTTCCTGCGACAAGTCGGGCAGGACGAAGGCGTCGTGCTCGGACGGGGACATGAACTCGACCCCGGAGTCGGTGAGGTGAACCGAATGGCCGCGCTCGTCGAGGACGAACAGAAGGTCGTCCTCGGTCGCCGCGAATTCCTGCTTTCCCGCGGGCAGCCGGCGATCGGCAACATGCGCGAGGTCCATCTTGTGAACGAGCTGTTTCGTCTGAGGCTCGTTCAGCACTTTCATCAGGCGTTTGTTCTTCGGATGCCCAAGCTGCGCCTTATACAGCCCCAGGGCCGCGCTCTCGGTGTCGCCTTTCTCGAGGTCCCGTTCGGCGGCAGCAACAAGGGTGTTGACCAATTCGGTCTGGCGTCGGACCACCCGACCGACAACGGCATTGTGCTCGAAGTAGGCGCCGTCGTTGTCATTCCCGACCGGCCCAGAGATGATCAGTGGCGTCCGCGCTTCGTCGATGAGCACCGAGTCCACCTCATCGACAATGGCATACCAATGCCCGCGCTGCACACGCTGATCCAGCGAAGTGACCATGTTGTCGCGCAGGTAGTCAAAGCCGAATTCGTTGTTGGTGCCGTAGGTGATATCGCAGAGATAGGCCTCGCGTCGCTGCATCGTGCCTGGCTCCGTGTCATCAATGCAACCCACGCGCATGCCGAGCCAGGTGTAGAGATGGCCCATCCATTGCGAGTCGCGGCGGGCGAGGTACGAGTTGACCGTGACGAGATGGCATCCCCGTCCCGTGAGTGCGTTGAGGTACAGCGGCAACGTCGCGACGAGCGTCTTGCCTTCTCCGGTGGCCATCTCGGCGATGCGCCCGAAGTGCAGCTGGATACCACCCATGAGTTGCACATCGTAGTGCACCATTTCCCATGGCAGGTCGTGTCCAGTGACGCCAGTGGTCGTCCCAACGAGACGCCGCGCCGCCTCACGAACCGTAGCAAACGCCTCGGGGAGAATTTCATCGAGCGTTTCCGAGATCGCGTCCCGTAGTGCCTTTTCGGCGCCGCTCCGCCCGTCGGATCCGCTGAGCTCCGTGTCGATCGCGTCGCGCTCGTCCGGATCGGTCGCCGTGCGTTTTCGCTCCTTCAACTCGGCGAGTTGCGTCTCAATCGCGGTCGTTCGATCGCGGATGATGCCGCGAAAGCGTTCTGTCTGGCTGCGCAACTCGTCATCCGGCACGGTTCGCAGACGAGCATAACTCTCGTTGATCGCATCGACGATCGGCTGAACCCGCCGGCTTTCACGCTCATGACGGGTGCCAATGACAGCGCTAATAACTCGCTTGAGCATGCTCTCCCTCTACCGGTACAGCGCGGCCGACTCGATGAACTGCGCCACGGCTGGCGGAACGAAGCCGTGGATTGACTTCCCCGCGCGCACTCGCGCGCGAATCTCAGTCGACGACACGTCGACGCGACGCGTTTGGAGTTGGCGAAACCTCGTGGGCCCACCGCCAGATACGTCCGACGGTGTCCCCTCTCCTCGCCGAACGACGACGATCGTGGCCAGCCGGGCTATGCGCTCGGGCTCGCGCCACGAGCCGAAGGTCTCGACGACATCAGCGCCGACGAGAAAAAAACGATCAGCGGCCGGATATCGGTCGGCGTATGCCGCGACGGTGTCCACGGAGAAAGATACACCCGCGCGTTCCACCTCGATGGCGTCGACCGCGAACCGGGGATCGTCGCCAACAAGTCGGCGGACCATTTCAAGTCGCTGAGCGGATGAGGCGACGGCGCGGGCATCCTTGAGGGGCTGAACGGCAGCCGGGATGAACACCAGGCGATCGAGCGCCAACGCCTCGAACGCATCGACGGCCGCGAGTAGATGTCCGGTATGCGGTGGATCAAAGCTGCCGCCCAGCATGCCCAGGCGCACGATCAGCGAGCCGCCGTGCTATCCCGAGCGGTCGGCGGCTTCGCCGGGGCACCGATCACCGGCTTATCGGCCGACACCGGCAGCGGCGGACAGGTCCGTCCAACGGCCGCGTCACTCGGGTATTTCGTGCGCAACGCCGCGCAGGCATCGCTCGCGTCCTCGGTGTAGCGAATTGCCCGATACGCCTCAACGAGACGGAGTCCAGCGTCCTTCGCGCGCGGGGCATCCGGCCAGCTCTCCAGAACTTCCTTCAGGTACAGAATGGCCGAGTCGTACGCCTTGTCCCGGAAGTAGTACATCGCGTTTTCATAATTCTTGATCGCGAACATATTCTGTAGCCCCACGATCTCCTTGCGGGCGTCAGGCAGCAGCGGCGAATCCGGGCGATATGTCGTCAACGACGAGTACGTCGCAAGAGCCGCGTCTCCATAGGTCGCGTCGCGGTCGGGGCGCGTCCACATACTCTGGTACGACTTCGCCTCTTGGAACAATGCGTCATCCATCAGCGAATCGTCCGGAAACGACTCGAAGATGCGATTGAACGCCTGGGCGGCCAGCTGATAGTCATGCTGCTTCTGGCGCGACAGCCCCAGATACCAGAACGATCGTGCGGCGAGGGTGTCGCGCGGGGCCAGCTCCAGGCTCAGCTTCTCAAAGCCAGCGACGGCGTCGTCAAACTTTCCGCGGTTGAACTGTCGCAGGGACGCCTGATAGAGGGATTCGTTCGTCGTGAACTTCTTGAGCTGGAACTCGGCGCGGCAACCCGCTAACACGACCAAGCCGACGACGGCGAGTTTCCAGGAAAGGCGGCGCATATCGGGGTTGGTACCCCTCTCAATGGGAACGGTTCGTCGTCGGAGACGCAGCACGCGAGACGGAAAGTAATTGGCGGAAGCGCTTTGGCGGCACCCATGCCCCCCAGCGGAATTTCTATCGGCCAAAGGCCGATTTCGGCTGCGGACGCGACGCGAGCGTCGCCGGCGGGAGCGCCCGAAAACAATCAATCGTGCGCCGAAGCCCCTCGCGGAGTTGGATTCGCGGCTCCCAGCCCAGCATCCTGCGCGCCCGCTCGATATCAGGGCAGCGAACCTTTGGGTCATCAATTGGCAGCGGACGCGACTCGATGACCGATTTCGAGCCGGTCATCTCGATCACCAGGTCGGCGAGGCCACGGACGGTGAACTCATTCGGATTCCCGATGTTCATCGGCTGGCTGTCGCCGGCCAAGAACAGTTTGTACAAACCGTCGACCTCGTCGTCGATGAAACAGAAGCTTCGCGTCTGCAGCCCGTCGCCGTAGACGCTGAGCGGCGCGCCAGTGAGCGCCTGGACGATGAAATTGGTGACGACGCGGCCGTCATTCGGGCGCATCCGCGGTCCATAGGTGTTGAATATCCGAGCGATGCGGACGTCGGCACGCAGGTGACGATTGTAGGCCATGGTGACCGCTTCGGCGTAGCGCTTGGCTTCGTCATAAACCGACCGCGGACCGACGGAGTTCACGTTGCCCCAATAGCTCTCCGGCTGCGGGTGAATCGCCGGGTCGCCGTACACCTCAGACGTCGACGCGAGCAGAAAGCGTGCCCCGTTTCTGTGCGCAATATCGAGCAAATTGTGCGTCGCGTACGACCCGGCCTTCAGGGTCTCGATCGGGTGCCGCAGGTAATCGACTGGGCTCGCTGGTGAAGCGAGGTGGAACACGCCATCGACGGCCCCGATGTTGAGAACCTCGGAGACGTCCCAGCGGATCAGCTCGAACCCCTTCGCGTTCGCCACGCCAGCGAGGTTGTCGGCATGTCCGGTGACGAAGTTGTCGACCCCAATGACCTGGTGCCCTTCCGCCAGCAATCGTTCGACGAGATGCGAACCGAGGAATCCGGCCGCCCCAGCAACGAGCATTCTCACGACTGTCGCACTCCGTCCGGGCAAACCGTCACTTGCGCGCGGTCGATCGCGCCGGCTCAGAGACCGTACCCGAGAGGCGTACGATGCGGGCTCCGGCGGATGTGAGCCCGACGGTCGCGTTGCGACTATCAATGATCAACCGTGCATGGTCCACCACAAACTGATAGTCCACGGCGCGGTGATCGGTGACGATGACCACCGCATCGGCCGCGCCGAGCTCCTTGACGGTGAGCGCCACCCCGGCGATCTCGTGTCCGTCCTCGCGGATCACCGCGACATGTGGATCGTGGAACACAACCTCGGCCCCTTGCGCCTGGAGCAGGCGGATCACGTCCAGCGCCGGACTCTCCCGGACATCCTTGATGTCCCGCTTGTACGCGACACCGAGGACGAGGACGCGACTGCCGTTCACGGATTTCCGGGCGCTATTCAACGCATGGGCCACCTTCTCGACCACGTACGCCGGCATCTGAGTGTTGATCTCGCTCGCGAGGTCGATGAAGCGCGTCTTGTAGTTCAGCATCCGCATCTTCCACGCGAGGTAGTGCGGGTCGAGAGGAATGCAGTGGCCCCCGATCCCGGGTCCCGGTGTGAACTTCATGAAGCCGAACGGTTTCGTGGCCGCGGCATCGATCACTTCCCAGACATCCACGCCAAGCTTGTCACAGACGATCGCCATCTCGTTGACGAGGCCGATGTTCACCGAGCGAAAGGTGTTCTCGAGCAGCTTGACCAGCTCCGCCGCCTCGGGCGATGACACGGGGACGATGGTCTTGATACAGATCGAGTACAGCGCAAGAGCGACTTCGGTACACGCCGCGGTAATTCCGCCAACGACTTTAGGTGTGTTGGTCGTCTGGTAGACGGGGTTGCCGGGATCAACTCGCTCGGGGCTGAAGGCGAGGAATACGTCCTTGCCGACCGTCAGGCCACGCGCGGTCAGCAGCGGCAACAAGACCTCGCGCGTCGTTCCCGGATACGTCGTGCTCTCGAGCACGATGACCATCCCAGGATGCGCGTGGCGGCCAATTGCCTCTGCCGCAGAGATCACGTAACTCATGTCGGGATCGCGCGTCTTGACGAGCGGCGTCGGAACGGCGATCGCGACTGCGTCGGCCTCGCCCAACCTCGACTCGTCGGTCGTCGGAATGAAGCGACCCGACTTGACCGCGGCGGCAACCTGTGCCGAAGGGACGTCCTGGACGTGCGACTGCCCTGATTTCAACGCGTCGATGAGGCCCTGGCTGAGGTCGTACCCGATGACGCGGAGGCCGGCATTCGCGAACTCCACCGCCAATGGCAGTCCGACGTATCCAAGGCCGATAATCGCGACGGTCGCGTTGCGCGATTCAAGCTTCTTCAGGAGCGTCGATTTCACGGTCTGACTCATGAGTGGAAGAACTCGCGAACGGCGGTCGCGACCTCTTCGAGCTGCACCGGCGTGAGCTCGGGGAAGACTGGAAGCGACAGGACTTCGGCAGCGGCTTTTTCGGACTCCGGCATAGAACCCTTCTTGTAGTTGAGGTAGGCAAAACAGGGCTGCAGGTGCAGTGGGAGCGGATAGTAGACCGCCGACCCGATGCCCTTGCCCTTGAGAAAAGCCTGCAGCGCGTCGCGGCGGCTTGTCCGGATCGTGTACTGATTGAAGATCGACTCGTTGCTCTTTTCGATGAACGGCGTTGTAATCCCCGGCATACCGGCAAACGCCTTGTCGTAGTACGTCGCGTTCGCGCGACGCCTGGAACTCCATCCGGCAAGGTATGGCAGTTTGGCGCTCAGCACCGCCGCCTGCAGCGCGTCGAGACGGCTGTTGTAGCCAACTTCATCGTGGATATACTGGGTCGCGCCGCCATGCACGCGGAGACGCTTGAGGCGCATGGCAAGTTTCTCGTCCTGCGTGACAATCATGCCGCCGTCGCCGTACCCACCGAGATTCTTTGAGGGGAAAAAGCTGAACGTGCCGATCGTCGCTGGTTCGCCCGCCATTCGCGACACCCCGTCAACGCTGCGCCGCGCCCCGATCGACTGCGCGGCGTCTTCGATCACTGGAAGCCCCTTGGCGATCCTCGCAACTTCTTCGATCGCGGCCATCTGACCGAACAGATCCACCGGAATGATCGCTTTGGTCCTCGGGGTAATCGCAGCGGCGATTGCTTTCGGAGAGATATTGAAAGTCTTCGGATCGATGTCGACGAATACCGGCGTCGCTCCAACGTTGTGAATGGTCCCGGCTGTGGCGAAGAACGTGAACGGGGTCGTGATCACTTCGTCGCCGCGACCGATGTCGAGCGCCCGCATAGCGAGCAAGAGGGCGTCAGTGCCGTTGGCACACCCAATCGCGTACCTGGTGTGCGACAGCTCGGCGATTTGGCGTTCGAGCTCTTCGACGGCCGCGCCGAGGATGAAGAGTTGAGAATCAACGATCTTCATCATCGTTTCAACGACTCCATCACGGATCGTGACATGCTGAGCGCGCAGATCCAGGAGAGGAACGGACATGGGTGAGTTACGTGTTGTGGAACAGCCGGGTGGACGTCCGCCAGCCCAACAATTTACACAGGTGGGATGACGATATCGCGGCCGGTTCGAGCCGACTCGTAGATGGCGAGGATGAGCGCCAACGACTTCCGCCCCGCCCGCCCGTCGGTATCGGGCTCCGCTTCACCCCGGAGGACGGCGAGGACATTGCGATAGTAGCCCTCGTGCCCAAATCCGTAGACCGTCGGGGGGTGGGTATCGACGGCACCGGTCTGAACGACCTTGTCATCATCGTCGTAGTCGGCAAACGACCAGTGCTCGACCTTGTTGACCGCGGTCCCCCCGATCTTCACCGTGCCCGTTTCGCCGATCACGGTGATCGAGCCCTCGAAGTTGCGCGGATACGTCAACACGTTCACCTCGATCACGCCCATGGCGCCGGAAGCGAATCGGAGCACGGCAACGCCGGAATCCTCGGCTTCGATACTACGGGCCTGTGTGGCCGTCTTCGCCATCACCGACTCGACCGGCCCGATGATCCATTGGAGGAGGTCGACGTAGTGTGACGCCTGATTCATGATGGCGCCACCGTCGAGTTTCCATGTCCCCCGCCAGGGCTCGGCGTCGTAATACTCCTGCGGCCGTTGCCAGCGAACCGTGGCATTGGCGAGAAAGATCCGACCGAACCGGCCGAGTTCCACCGCCCTCTTGAGAAGTCGGATCGGAGGGTTGAGGCGGTTCTGCTTGACGACGAACAGGTGGACCTTCGCTGCGTCGCACGCCAGAACAAGCGCGTCAGCGCCGTCGAGAGAAAGCGCCATCGGTTTTTCGCTGACCACATGCTTGCCGGCGTTGGCAGCCGCGATGCCATGTTCGGGGTGCAACCCCGATGGGGTGCAGACGGCGACGACATCGATTTCGGCCCCGCCAAGCATCTTGTCGATCGACGTGAACCAGGGCACTCCCGCCTTTGCCCCTGCCGCTCCTGATCGTCCTCCATCGACGTCGCAGACCGCGACGAGCATCAGGCCGTCCACCTTCGCAATCGCATCGATGTGGTGTTGACTGATGCGGCCGCATCCAACGATGCCTATCCGAAAAACCTTTGTCTTCGGCGATCCACTCGTCACTTTGCGTTACCAAGAGGCGTCACCGTTTCGGCGGCGATGAGATAGTGTGTCCCGCACGCGTCGCACGCGGCGGCGCCGACCCCGTCGGTGAGTCGTTCGCCGCACTGGCAGATCCAGCCAATTCGCCGCGCCGGCACACCAGCCATCAACGCATACGCCGGGACATCTCGCGTCACGACAGCGCCGGCACCGATGAACGAGTACTCCCCGAGCGTCGATCCGCACACGATCGTTGCATTGGCGCCAATCGAGGTACCCCGTCGGACCAACGTCCTGCGGTATTCGTCCTTGCGCGAGACATGGCTCCGCGGGTTGATCACATTGGTGAACACCATCGACGGTCCGCAAAAGACGTCGTCCTCGAGAATGACGCCCTCGTACAGTGAGACGTTATTCTGGATCTTGCAGTTGTCGCCGATCATCACGCCATTCATCACGACAACGTTTTGTCCGAGGTTACAGCGGCGTCCGACGATCGCACCCGCCATGACGTGGCAGAAATGCCAGACTTTGGACCCCGCACCGATGGTGGCGCCGTCGTCGACAAAACTCGACGAATGAATGAACGCCGTTTTGTCTATCATGTAATGGGGGCCGGACCTGTCGCGAATGACGCACTGGCAGGGACACCCGTCGCGGCGTCGCGGGCGTCCGCCTGCCACTCCTGGAGAGATCGCACAGCCGGCTTCCGCGAGCGCAGCGCCAGAATTGCGTCGCCCGCGGCGGCGGCCGCCGACATCGTCGTCGTATACGAGACGCGGTTGATGATCGCCGCCTGCCGCATCGTGTAGTCGTCCACTTGCGAGTGCTTGCCCAACGGGGTGTTGATCAGAAGGCCAATGTCGCGATTCAGGATGAGATCGAGGCAATTTGGACGACCCTCGTGAACCTTGAACACCGCGCGAGCCGGAATACCCCGCGCGCGGAGGTACTTCGCAGTTCCCGCAGTGGCGATGATTTCGAAACCCATCTCCTGGAAACGGCGCGCGATCGGCGTCACGGTGGCTTTGTCTGGATCGTTGACCGTAATCAGTACGGCCCCTTCGAGGGGCAGCTCGTTCGCCGCTGCCAGCTGCGCCTTTGCAAAGCTTGCTCCGAACGACGCCGAAATCCCCATCACCTCGCCCGTCGAGCGCATCTCGGGGCCAAGAACGGGGTCGGTTCCTGGAAACTTGTCGAACGGGAACACGGCTTCTTTCACCGACACATAGGGTGGAACGATCTCGTCAGTGAATCCGATCGCATCCAACTTCTCTCCCGCCATGACACGTGCCGCCAGAGAGGCAAGCGGCACGCCGATGGCCTTGGAGACGAACGGGATAGTCCGACTCGCGCGCGGGTTTACCTCGAGGACGTAGACCACCCCGTTCTTGATCGCATACTGCACGTTGATCAAGCCAACGACGCCGAGGGCTTTTGCCAAGGCGGCAGTCTGATCCCTCATGGTCTGCATGTCGCGCTCCCCAACCAGGTAGGGGGGCAACACGCACGCGGAGTCACCGGAGTGGATGCCGGCGTCCTCAATGTGCTGCATTATTCCACCGATCACCACCCTTTCACCGTCGCAGATTGCATCGACGTCGCACTCGAACGCGTCCTCGAGAAAACGGTCGATCAGAACCGGACGATTTTCCGAGACCCGCGCCGCGGTGGCGAAGTAGCCCTCGAGAGACGGCGCGTCGTAGACGATTTGCATCGCCCGCCCGCCCAGCACATACGACGGTCGCACGAGCACCGGATAGCCGATGACCTCCGCGACCGCGAGCGCCTCCTCAACGCTGGTGGCCGTCCCGTTCGGCGGCTGTTCGAGGCCAATCGACCGAGCGATCGCCTCAAATCGTCGCCGATCCTCGGCTATGTCGATTGCATCGGGCGACGTACCAAGAATGCGAACTCCTGCCAATTCGAGTGCCCTCGTGAGCTTGAGTGGCGTCTGGCCGCCAAGCTGGACGATCACGCCCTCGGGCTGTTCGCGTTGAATGACCTCGATCACATCCTCGAACGTCAGCGGCTCGAAATACAAAGTGTCCGATGTGTCGAAATCGGTCGAGACAGTCTCGGGGTTCGAATTGATCATGATCGTCGTGAACCCCTGCTGACGGAGCGCGATCGCCGCGCGGACGCAACAGTAGTCGAACTCGACTCCCTGCCCGATACGATTCGGTCCACTGCCGAGGATCACGATCGATCGACCGGGGGACCTGGGCGAGTCGTTCTCCTCGTCGTAGCAGCTGTAGAGATACGGCGTCGCGGACGGAAACTCGCCGGCGCACGTATCGACCATCTTGTACACAGGGCGAATCCCCTCGGACCAGCGGCGCTCACGAACAGCATCTTCGGTGTCGCCGCGCAATTCAGCGAGCTGGTGGTCGGAAAAGCCGAAGCGCTTCATGCGCCGAAGCGCGTCGGCAGTGACGGTGTCCAGCGTCGTGTACCAGCGTTCGGCGTCAACGAGCTCGCGCATCTGTTCGAGAAACCAGGGATCGATCCCCGTCAGCTCGTTCAGCTCGGCCACCGAAAACCCGCGCTCCAGTCCCCGCTTGACCTGAAAGATCCGCTCTGGCGTCGGTTGACGCAGCGCGCCACGAAGCGTCTCGTCGGTGCCGTCCTTCAGCCGGTCGTCCACCAGCCGCGGAGCCACCGACCACCCCGGGCGACCCGTCTCGAGTGCACGCAAGCCTTTCTGGAACGCTTCCTTGAATGTCCGACCGATCGCCATCGCCTCGCCGACGGCCTTCATTTGCGTCGACAGTTGAGGACTTGCGTTGGGAAACTTTTCAAAGGCAAAACGTGGAAACTTGACGACGACATAGTCGAGTACTGGCTCGAATGACGCCGGCGTGGTCTTGGTGATATCGTTCGGGATCTCATCGAGCCGGTAACCGACGGCGAGCTTGGCACCGATACGCGCGATGGGAAACCCAGTTGCCTTCGAAGCCAGCGCTGACGAACGCGATACGCGTGGGTTCATCTCGATCACGAGCATCTCGCCGTCCTCTGGATTGACGGCGAACTGGATGTTACAGCCACCGGCATCGACGCCGACCTCGCGAATGATCGCGACAGCTGCGTCACGCATCGTCTGGTACTCGCGATCGGTGAGCGTCATCGCCGGTGCCACGGTGATGGAGTCACCCGTATGCACACCCATCGGATCGAGATTCTCGATCGAGCAGACAATGACGACGTTGTCATCGTGGTCGCGCATGACCTCGAGCTCGAATTCCTTCCAGCCGATCAAACTGCGCTCGATCAGGATCTGCGTCGTTGGCGAGAGGTCGAGGCCGCGGCGGACGATCTCCTCGAACTCATCGCGATTGTACGCGATCCCGCCACCGGTTCCACCGAGGGTGAACGACGGGCGAATAATCGCTGGATATCCAGTGGTCTCGAGTATGCCCAGGGCCTGGCTGAAGTCGGTCGCGATGCCACCCTCCGCGACGGCAAGGCCGATACGCGCCATGGCCTCACCAAACAACTTCCGGTCTTCGGCGATCGCGATGGCATCTGCCGTCGCCCCGATGAGTTCGACGCCGTAACGCGCCAGCGCCCCGCTTTTCGAGAGAGCCATTGCGACGTTGAGCGCCGTCTGCCCGCCCATCGTCGGCAGAATCGCATCCGGCTTCTCCCGCGCGACGATCAGCTCGACATATTCCGCCGTCACCGGCTCGATGTACGTCCGATCAGCGAGCTCGGGGTCGGTCATGATCGTCGCCGGGTTGGAGTTCACGAGGATCACCTCGTACCCCTCCTCCTTGAGCGCCTTGGTCGCCTGGGTGCCTGAATAGTCAAATTCGGCGCCCTGGCCGATGATGATCGGCCCGGAGCCAATGACGAGAATACGATGCAGGTCAGACCGACGGGGCATGTTTCACGGTGCAAGACGACGAAAGAAATCGGACCCGCCGACGGGGATCAAGCACCACGACTGACCGGCAGAAAAAAGGGAGCCCCGAGGGCTCCCTTCGATCTCGGATCGTCGTGGCAAACCGTCACGCAACCTTGCCCCGGGGGGCACGTTTGATCTTGCCGGCGTTCAGGCACCGCGTGCAGACCTTGATCTTCTGAATCTTGCCATCGAGTTCGATGCGGGCCACCTGAAGGTTCGGCTTCCAGGTACGACGCGTCTTGTTGTTCGCATGTGACACGTTGTTGCCGAAGGCAACGCCCTTGTCGCACGAGTAGCAACGGTTTCGTTGAATGGCCATTGCCCTAGGTCTCCACGAGTTCGATCCGCGCCATCTCTGCGCCGTCACCCTTGCGGTGCCCGGTCTTGAGAATACGCGTGTAGCCACCGGCCCGAGTCGAAAACTTCGGTCCGATTTCCTGGAACAACTTGTCAGCCGCGCCACGCTTGTGAATGTGGCGAATGGCCAGGCGGCGGGCATGCAGCGTGCCCGTCTTCGCCTTGCTGATCAGCTTTTCGACGAATGGCCGAAGCTCTTTCGCCTTTGCCTCAGTCGTTTCGATCGCGCCGTTCTCGATCAGCGACGTCGCAAGGTTTCGAAGCAAAGCGAGCCGTTGCTCGCTCGTTCGCCGAAGTTGTCGCCCAGCCTTCTTGTGCCGCATCGAACTACTCCTCCATGTCGTCAGGTGCCGCCGCGGCAGCTCGGCTCGGCGGCGTACCCGCGTCCAACACGCGCACGGATCCGTCGGTCGACTCCTCGAACCGCATCCCAAAATTCAGTTCCTTTCGCTCGAGGAGATCAGCGATTTCCTGAAGCGACTTCTTTCCAAAGTTCTTGACCTGCAAGATCTGACTCTCCGTCTGCCGGACCAGATCACCGAGGCTGCGGATGTTCGAGTTCTTCAGGGAGTTGACTGACCGAACTGACAGATCAAGATCGTCGATCGGCGTCTTGAGGACACCGGCGAGGCGCTGGCCGTCGGCGCCCATCCCTTCGCTGCCCATGCCCAACGGAGCGGAGGTATGTGACCCGAAGTCCACGAAGTACTGGAAGTGCGTCTGCGAGAGCGCCGCAGCGTAGCTCACCGCTTCTTCCGGAGTCACGGTGCCGTTCGTCTCGACGGTGAGCGTCAACCGATCGTAGTCGGTTCGCTGGCCGACGCGCGTTTCGGCGACGGTGAAATTGACTCGGCGAACCGGGTTGTAAATCGAATCGATTCGGACGAGATCCACGGGCAGCGAGCGATCGACGGCGTGCTGATCGGCTTCGACGTAGCCGCGTCCCTTGTTGACGTACAGGTCGACGCTGATCTCGCGGTCGTCCTGGAGCGTAAAGAGATGCTGCCTTGGATCGCCGATGCGGACGCCGTTCGACGCGTTGATGTCAGCCGCGGTGACCGCGCCGGCCTTGGACTTCGAGACGCGAAGGACGGCTTCTTCGATGTCGTCGGGAAGGCTCAGCGTAAGCGTCTTGAGGTTGCCGATGATCTGGTGCACGTCCTCGACGACGCCGATGATGGTCTGGTGCTCATGTAACACGCCATCGATGCGGAAGCCCCAGACCGCAGAGCCGCGCAGGGACGAGAGCAACATGCGCCGCATTGCGTTGCCGAGCGTGTGGCCGTAGCCACGCTCGAGCGGCTGAAGCCTGAACTCGGCAATGAACGGGTTGTCTTCGCGCTTTGTAGCTTCGACAAGCTGCGGGCGGACGAGTCCGCGGAGATCAATCGATTTGGACATGATTCGGTTGCTAAATGGTCATACCGGAGGCGTTCCGGCATCGCCCTACCCCGCCCTTCACACGCGGTAGGCTCGAATGGGGGTGAAGGCCCCGACCTGAAGAGGTGGTCGCTCCGTTGATCGGTCGATCAGTCGGCACTCGCGACTGATCGACAGTTCAACCGACCGACCGGTTCTGCAGCACTCCCTCGGCGCTTGCGCGCGTTGGCTTATTTCGAATACAACTCCACAACCAGCTGTTCCTGCGCCGCGATCGGGATGCTCGTGCGCTGCGGGCGCTCGAGCATGCGGCCGCTGAACGTTTCCTTGTCGACCGCGAGCCACGCGAGCGCTGCGCCACGCGATGACAGTTCCAACGACGACTGCACGGCTGTCATTTCGCGCGATTTGACGCGGACGCGAATTTCCTCTCCCGGCTTGACGGCGTAGCTCGGAATGTCCACCGACTTCGCGTTGACTTCGACGTGCCGGTGCCGAACCAACTGGCGCGCCGACTTTCGACTCGGCGCAAAACCCATGCGGTACACAATATTGTCGAGGCGGCTCTCGAGAGCGGCGAGCAAGTTGTGCCCCGTCATGCCAGGCAACGACGACACCTTTTCAAAGGTGTTCCGGAACTGCTGCTCGTTGAGCCCGTACATGCGCTTGATCTTCTGCTTCTCGCGCAGCTGCTTCGAATACTCCGACGACTTGCGGCGACGAGCGGTACTCTGGCCATGCTGCCCCGGAGCGTATGGACGCCGCTCGACAGGACACTTCTCGGTGAAGCATTTGGCGCCCTTGAGGAACAGCTTCGTCCCCTCGCGACGGCACTGCCTGCAACTGGGACCGACGTAGCGACCCATGGCTTAGACTCTCCGACGCTTGGGAGGACGGCAGCCGTTGTGCGGAATCGGCGTGACATCCTTGATCGACTTGACCTGCAGGCCTGCCGACGCCAGCGCCTGAATCGCAGACTCGCGGCCGCTGCCCGGACCCTGCACGCGCACATGCACCCGCTTCACTCCGAGGTTCAGCGCTTCGCGCGCCGCACCCTCGGCCGCGACCGTCGCGGCAAACGGCGTGCTTTTCTTGGAACCCTTGAAGCCGGCCTTTCCAGACGATCCCCACGCGACCGTGTTGCCGTGCAGGTCGGTGATCGTGACGGTCGTGTTGTTGAAGGTCGCCGCGATGTGCGCGACGCCCTCCGACTCGATGACCCGCTTGACCTTCTTTCCAATTGCCATGCTGAATACGAATTGATTCGAGTGAGACTTCTGAATAGCCGACCCGTCGCCTTCGGCTCAGGGTTACGCGGTAGCCAGTCAGCTACTTCGTAATCTTCTTCTTTCCGGCGATCGCGCGACGCGGACCCTTCTTTGTGCGCGCGTTGGTGTGCGTGCGTTGGCCGCGAACCGGAAGACCGCGGCGATGCCGAATGCCACGATACGAACCGATGTCCATCAGCCGCTTGATGTTCATTGAGACTTCGGTGCGCAGTGCACCCTCAACCTTGTAGTCGCGATCAATCACGCCGCGCAACTTCGTGACGTCAGAGTCAGTCAGATCGCGAATACGAAGGTTGGCATCTACACCGGACTTCTCAATGATCTTGCGAGCACGGCTGCGACCGATACCAAAAATGTACGACAGTCCGATCTCTACCTTTTTGTCACGCGGGAGATCGACGCCAGAAATACGAGCCATTTAGTATCAGCCCTGCCGCTGCTTGTGTTTGGGATTGCGCTTGCAAATAATGCGCATCACGCCGTTCCGCTTGACCACTTTGCAGTGCTCGCAGATGGGCTTCACGCTCGTACGGACTTTCACAGACTCTCCGGTCCCAACCGTTCGAAAAAAGTTCTGGGGTGACCCGTACAGTAATCAGGCCTCGGAATGCCCGCAAGTGCGCAGCATGTCGACGTTTAGCCAGCGACGGAGGCGATCTCGAGGTTGATCTGTTCCATCGCGTCCGCAGGGTCAGATGCGCTGGTCACGGCGCGGCCAAGAATGATGTACGACGCCCCCGCCTTGACCGCCTGCCGCGGGGTCACCACCCGCGCCTGATCTTGAGCTTCCAAACCGGCAGGCCGGACACCGGGAATGAGCAACGCTAATCCGCCGCCGTGCGCAGATCGGACCGCCGCTGCCTCAAGCCCGCTGCAGACAATCCCGTGAGCTCCGCTCGCGGCGGCAACTCCAGCGAGGCGAACAACTTCGACGATCACGTCGACGGACCCCTGTGGCCTCCCCCACGACGCCTCAATGTCGGCCGCGGAAAGACTCGTCAGCGCGGTCACGGCCATGATACCGCAGTGGCTCTGGTCGCCGGCGGCTGCAACAGCCGCACGGAGCATCGCCGATCCACCCGAGGCGTGGACCGTTGTTAACCGCACACCGAGCGCGGCCGCCGCCCTCACCCCACCGGCGACCGTGTTGGGAATGTCATGGAACTTGAGATCGAGAAAGACCTCGGCTCCCCGATCGCGGAGGCGGGTCACGATCTCCGGACCTGCCGATGTGAACAGCTCGTTTCCGACCTTATAGAAGCGGCAGCGATCGCCGAGCCGATCGACGAGGGTCATCGCGGCCTTCGCTGACGGGTAGTCGAGCGCCACGATCGCGGTCACGACAGTCGGCTTCATTTCGGCCATTCGAGAGTGCCGCGAATTTCGGCGACTGACCCGACGCCGTGCGCGGCGCACCAATCGGTCAGGCCGTCGACGATGCGCTCAGGCTGGCGCGGGTCGCGCAACGCAGCGGTTCCGACCCCAACGAGCGAGGCACCCGCGATGATGTATTGGAGCGCGTCGGTCGCCGACGACACCCCGCCGACGCCGATGATTGGCAGGGGCACGGCCTGCCGAACTTTCCAGGTCGCGAGGACTCCAACCGGAAGTATGGCTGGCCCACTAACCCCACCCGTTCCAAATCCGAGAACGGGACGCCGCGCCTCGAGATCGATGACGAGCCCAGGAATCGTATTGATCACCGTGATACCATCTGCTCCAGCATCGGCCGCCGTGCGAGCCGCACCAGCGATATCGGCGAGCGTCGGCGACAACTTCACAAACAGCTGCCGTTGCGTGGCCCGGCGCGCTAGCGAAACCACCGCGGACAGGCTGCCAAGATCAGCACCAAATTCCATTCCGCCAGCTTTCACGTTCGGACAACTGACATTCAGCTCGAATCCGTCGAGCGCCGTCCCGCGCGGTCCCGCCAGCGCTGCCTCCAACATTTCCACGACGCGGCCGAACTCCTCGATGGAAAAACCAACAATGTTGGCCAGCCGCCGTGTGCCGGGATAGTTCTCCGCCAGCCAAGGCAGAGTCGCATCGCAGACCGCCCGGACACCAGGGTTTGCGAGACCGACCGCGTTGATCATTCCACCGTCGAACTCGGCGACTCGCGGCGCGGGCGCCCCAGAACGCGGCTCCAATGAGACGGCCTTCGTGACGAAACCCCCAACGCGGTCAAGATCGACAACCCCCGCGACCTCCCGCCCGTACCCGGCCGTGCCTGAGGCGAGAACGATCGGGTTTCGATAAGAGAGACCACCGACCGTGACGCCGAGCGGCCCCCCCGCCGACCTCATTGATCGGGACCCTTCACCCGAAGTCCGTATGCCGCGAGGTAAGTCATCGCTCCGTCAGCGATTGCTTTTGCGATCACTTCCTGCTGCACCGGATTCGCGACGAACGCCGCGTCCACCGGGTTCGTTCCGAACCCGATCTCGACGAGAACCGACGGCATAAACGCTGTCACCAGCACACGGAAACCGGCCTGTCTGACCCCGCGGTTCGGACTTGGGTGCACCAGCGACAAGGAATGCTGAATCGCTTCGGCAAGTTCGTTCGATTCGCGCAGGTGCTCGTTCTGCTTCATGTCGCTGAGGATGAAACTGAGGGGGTCTTCCTTGGACATGTCGCGAACGGCCTCGAACCGAACCGACTCGTTCTCCATATCCTCGACGCGCCTCGCATCATCGGTCCGCGCGTCAGACAGAAAATAGGTCTCGAAGCCCCGCATCACGGACGGGTCGCGCCACGTCGGATTGGCCGCATTCACATGCACCGAGATGAAGAGTGCACCGCCCGCCTTGTTGGCTATTTGGCCGCGGTCGGAAAGATCAATCAGCGTGTCGGTCGTTCTCGTGTATACGACTTCCATGCCGCGCTTCACGAGCGCCGCGCCGAGCCGCTTTGCGACGGCGAGCGTGATGTCCTTCTCGTGGATCTTTGGCCCCTTACCGATCGGGCCTGTCATCCCTTTGTCCGGACCGCCGTGGCCGGCGTCGACAATGATGATCGGGCGGGCCCGTGAGGCCACGCCCTTCGCGGCCGCGGCCGACGGCGGCACAGTTCCGACCTGAAGCGCCAACGCGAACAACGCTATCATCGCGTCCTCATGGCGCGCGCCATCTCGCGATCGGCGTCGCGCTGCCGTTCAGTCTCGCGTTTATCGTGAAGCTTCTTTCCCTTCCCCAATGCCAGCGCCACTTTCGCGACTCCCTTCTTGAAGTACAACTCCAGGGGGACGAGCGTGAGTCCATCCCGTTCGACAGATCCGATAAGACGACGGATTTCCTTGCGGTGAAGCAACAGCTTCCGAGTCCGCGTCGGCTCGTGGTTGGTATAACCGCCCCGCTCGTAGGGAGAAATGTGCAGGTTGAGGAGGAAAATCTCTCCGTTCCGAACTATGCCGTACGCGTCGCTGATGTTCGCTTTCCCTTCGCGGAGCGCCTTGACCTCGGTCCCGGTCAGGACGATCCCAGCCTCCCAACTCTCGATGATCTGGTAGTCGTGTCGCCCTTGCCGATTCTTCGCGATCGACTGAAAATCGGGGTCAGACTTCGTGTCCTTCGACATCAGTTCAACATAAGAGAAGCCATCTCCGTGCAGCAACACGGGATGCGTTGACTGAGCCTCGGTCCGCCACTAGACTCTCACCGCTTGCCGGAGTGGTGGAACTGGTAGACGCGCTGGCTTCAGGAGCCAGTGGGTGCAAGCCCGTGTGGGTTCGAGTCCCACCTTCGGCACTTTCCATTTTGATAACACCGTTGGCGGCCGCCAGAGGCCGTGCTTTTCGCCGATCGATGTCAGCGTTTCGACATCAGCGACGGCGCAATGTTCTCGGGCAGCTTCGCGGTCCCGAAGGCAGCCTGGAGGGCCAGATTCGATTCGGTGACATAGGCCACGAGCAATTCGCCGCCGCGTGCGACATTGTCGCCCGCATCGCGAAACGCGCCTCCAGCAAAAGCAAACAGGGTCTGCCCGAGTCGCGTCGCGACCGGAACACCTGATGCGCGCGAATCGAGACCGTCGCGATACGCACTGATTCGAGCATTGAACTGTCGCTCCGAGATCTCGCGTGTGCTGGAGTCCACGTTGCGATCACGTGCCGCTGCGGCAGAGAGGACGCTCGCGACGGTCGAGCCGGTCCTGTCATCGAGCGCGTCGCGCTGGGCCACGAGCAGGCCGAGGGCTCGCCGAGCATAGCGAAGCTCCCAAAGCGCATGATCCGCATCGCCCTTTGTGGCCGTTCGACCGAGCCAGTCAACATCCTTTTCGTCTGGTTCGCGCATGAGCGTGGCAACGTATGTGGCCGCCTTCTTCTGAAAGCTCCGCTCGTCGCGCCATAGCCCAAATAACGCCACTGGGGTCAACTCTGCAGAACGGGCAACGTGCGATCGTTCGTCACTCCGATCGCGAGCGGCGCACCGGTGAGACCCACGCGCGTGCGCACGACGCTCTCGTCATCAAGGAGATCGGCAAGGCACACTCCGTCGAGCACGTCGTCGATGCGCTGCTGCAACAGCATCCAGACGGGCCGAATGCTGCACGTGTGGGCCGACGAGCAGCGCTCTTCGCCGACCGGCTTCGTCACGCAGTGGAGATCGAACGTGGTCGACTCAGACGCTTCGATCACTGCGCGAATGGACACCGCCGACGCTGGCCGAGCCAATTCGTATCCGCCCCGGGCTCCGCGCGTGCTGCGCACGAGACCGGCGCGGCGCATCCGTCCGAGAATTTGCTCGACGTAGTCGACGGGAAGTTGTTCGGCCTCGGCCAATTCGCGACCGGTAATCGGGCCTTCGGTCGCCCGGCGCGCCAGATGGAGCGCGCAGATGACGCCGTATTCAGCAAGGGTAGTGATTCTCACGTGTTCAGAATACTCCGGAACGGGCGAAAGAGTTACTGGTGTCCAGATTCAACCACCGGCGCTCGCCGGCCCATGGGCCCCGCCAGGCACCCCGATCTCCGTCATTTTCCGCAGGTCGAGCACGTCGTCGATCTGATCTGCGGGCAGAAGCTTATCCCGTTTCACCATTTCGCGGATGAGTACTCCCTCCTTTACGGACTTCTTGCTCAACTCAGCCGCCTTGGCGTAGCCGATATGCGGCATGAGCGCCGTCGCCAGCGCCGCCGACCGTTCAACCCAATACGCGCACATCGCCTCGTTGGCCTCGATACCGCTCACGCACTTCTCCGAGAACACCGTGACGGCGTTTGTAAGAATGCGCATGGAAAGCAACACGTTGAACGCGATCACCGGCATCATTACGTTGAGTTCGAGCTGCCCGTGCTCGGCGCCGATGCTGACCGTCGTGTCGCACCCCACGACCTGGAAGCAGACCTGATTCACCATCTCGGGAATCGAAGGATTAATCTTGCCCGGCATGATCGAACTTCCCGGCTGCACAGCCGGCAGAACGATTTCGTTGATTCCGGTGCGCGGCCCCATCACCATCAAGCGGAGATCGCTTGAGATCTTGCTCAGGTCGATGGCCAGCACCCGGAGGGCAGCACTGAAGCCGGCGACGTCACCCATGCTCTGCATTAGTTGGATGCGATCGGTGCCGACCCGGACATCGAGACCGGAAATCGCCCTCAGATGCTTGACCATGAGCGCCGGGAATTCGGGCTCGACCGTGACGCCAGTTCCGACTGCGCTGCCGCCGATTCCTAGGTCGCGGAGATAGTCCGCCGACTCTCGCACCCGTTTCATCCCCCGCGCCATCGATCCGGCGTAGGCGGTGAACTCCTGACCGAGGCGGATCGGCATGGCGTCCTGCAAGTGGGTTCGGCCTGCCTTGACGACGCCGTCGAACTGCTTGCCTTTCGCCTGGAATGCGCCCTGTAGTCCGTCGAATGCCTTGACCAGAGCGCCGAGCTGAGAGAGGCACGCGAGCCGGATGTTGGTGGGAATCGTATCGTTGGTACTCTGCGCCATGTTGACGTGATCGTTCGGATGCACCGGCGAGTACGAACCGCGCGTCGACCCAAGCAGCTCATTGGCGCGGTTCGCGAGTACTTCGTTCACGTTCATGTTGTGCGACGTCCCGGCCCCAGCCTGGAAGGGATCGACGACGAAATGGTCGCGATGCTGTCCGGCGAGGACCTCATCGGCCGCCCGGACAATCGCGTCGGCGAGCTTCGGATCGAGGCGCCCTGTTTCCCTGTGCGTGAGAGCCGCCGCCTTCTTGATCCAGACCTGGGCGACGACAAACGGCTCAAGCGGCTCGAGGCCGCTGATCGGAAAGTTCTGAACGGCGCGCAGCGTCTGAACGCCATACAGTGCGTCACTCGGCACGTCGAGCGTGCCGAGGGGGTCTTTTTCCGACCGAGTGGCTGATGATGAAGTCTTCATCTGAAGTCTGAGTGAAGTTGTATCGGTCGCGGCTGGATCTATCGCCTGATCAACCGCGCCGCGCCGTTGAGGAAAGGATTCGTCTCACTCTCGCGGCCGATCGTCGTCGACGGTCCGTGCCCGGGATGAACAATGGTGCTCGGCTCAAGCGTCGCGATTCGCTCGAGCGATTGCTCCATGGCAGCAGGATCACAGAACGGGATGTCGGTGCGTCCGATCGACCCCGCGAACAGCAGGTCGCCACCGAGCATCATGCCTTCGCCAACGAACACGACGTGGCCGGGCGCATGCCCCGGCGTGTGCATGACCTCGAAGCGGAGCGAACCGACGCTCATCTCCTGCCCATCGGCGAGTGTACCCATCGGATGTTCCGGCCGGTCGAACGGAAGCCCGAACACCGCTGCGGCGTCAGCGGCGCGGTCGAACAGAGGCATGTCGAGCGGGTGCATGAACACGGGGACAGGCCACCGTTCGCGGACGCCGCGGATTCCACCGATGTGATCGATATGCGCGTGTGTGAGCCAGATCGCCTCGAGCGTCGCCGCGGACCCTTCAACGAGCTCGATGAGCACTGCCGGTTCCGCACCCGGGTCGATGAGAACGGCCCGCCCCGCCTCGTCATCGACAACGAGGTAGCAGTTTTCCTGGAAATGGCCAACCGTGCGACAGTCGATCTTCATGCGGTTGCTCCGGCCCTGGCCGAGCGCGGTCGCGAGGCAGCGCCGTCAGCCAGAGACTTCAGATACTTTTCCGCAGCAATCGTGGCGGTCGTGGCATCCCCGACCGCTGTCGTGACCTGGCGAGTGAGTTGCGAGCGAAGATCGCCGGCCGCGAACAAGCCGCGAATGCTCGTTTCCATATTCGCATCGGTGACGATGTAACCCATCTCGTCGTGGGTGACGTGATCAACGATGATTCCGGTATTGGGCTTGAACCCCACGAAGATGAACATCCCGGTAGCCGCGAGATCGCGGCGCTCACCCGTCTTCAGATTGTGGAGCTTGAGCGTCGTCATCAATCCATTCTCGTCGCCTTCGGCTCGCTCGACGGCGGTGCTCCAGATCAGTTCGATCTTCGGATTCTCGAACAGCCGCTTTTGCAGGATCTTTGACGCCCTGAGCTCATCGCGCCGATGAATGAGATACACCTTGTCGGCATAGCGGGTCAGAAAATCGGCTTCTTCGGTCGCGGCGTCACCACCGCCGATCACCGCAATCGTATGCCCACGAAAGAACGCCCCGTCACAGATCGCACAGTACGAGACTCCCTTTCCGGCGTACTCGAGTTCTCCAGGAATCCCGAGCTTCACCGGGGTGCCGCCAGCGGTGACGATGACGGCCGGCGACAGGTAGCGGTCGCCGGTATCCGTGGTCGTTGCAAAGCGACCGTCATCGAGGCGCTTCACGGTCTCGACCGTTGACCCGGTCCTGAACTCCGCGCCGAATTTCGCAGCGTGGGCGTGGAATTTCTCAGCCAACTCATGGCCCAAAATGCTCTCAAAGCCGGGATAGTCTTCGATGAGCTCTGTGTTGAGCAACTCTCCGCCCGGAAATCCGCGTTCAAGAACGACGGCTCTCATCATGGCGCGGCCGGCGTACATACCGGCACACATGCCCGCCGGACCCGCGCCCACAATCACCACGTCGTATTCGAAAATCGCCGCCACGATCTATCTCCGCGTCAGTGGTCCGATGCATGGACCCAGCCTGACGGTAATTTATCACCCGCGACCAGTCGAGTGGCGCTTTACCGGATCAGGTCCGAACATGCCGACCGCCGTCGACGATAATCGTTTCGCCGGTGATGTAGTCCGACTCGAGCAGAAACACGACCGTCGCGCTGACATCGTCCGGGCTGCCCGTTCGGGAAAGCGGAGTGGTCATGCGCAGGCGCTCGTCGGCTTCGGTGGACCAGTTCTCGGGAAGGAGCACCGTGCCCGGAGCCACCCCATTGACGCGGACCTCGGGCGCCATCACCCGCGCCAGCGACCGCGTCATGTGCACGACCGCGGACTTCGAGATGCCATGCGGCACGTACGCGGGCCAACTCTCGAACCCCGCCAGATCGGCGATGTTTATGATCACCCCTGACGCCTTGCGGAGGTGCGGTGCCGCTGCCTGTGCGAGAAAAAATGGCGCGCGAAGGTTGAGCGCCATCATCGAATCCCACTGTTCGGGCGTGACATCTCCGAAGGGCGTCCGCACCATCACGGCAGCGGAATTCACGAGCACATCCAGAGCACCGAGCGACGACACCACCTGATCGACGAGGGCCTGCGGCGCATCCGCGCGGGACAGATCGGCCTTGAACGTTTGGCCTTCGCCACCCGCCGCCTCGAGCTGCGAGACGGTAGCGTTCGCGCCGTCCGCTGAGGTGTGGTGGTGAACCGCGATGCGCATTCCTCGCTCGCCAAGCGCGAGGGCGATCGCCTGCCCCACGCGTCGGCCCGCCCCAGTGACCAGCGCCACACGGCCGGCGAGCTTCATTGTCAGGCAACCTTGGATTGCACGCGCATGTCCTGCCGATCGAGCCACTCGCCAGGCACGCGCATGATGCCGAGGACCCGCTGGCTGGCCGGGCCCCCGTGCCAATCCGAGCCACCACTTGGAACGAGCTCGAAGTGGTCGACGAGTGCAGACAGGCGCAATACATCTTCGTTGCTGTGACTGGGATGCTTCACTTCGATCCCATCCAGACCCTGGTTGACCAACGCCTCGATGCGTTCGCGTGTCCCCGCATGCGCCGGGTGGGCAATGACCGCCAACCCGCCCGCTCGATGAATCAGCGCGATCGCATCAGTTGCGGTCAGCCGTTCCTTCGTCACGTAACCGGGCCGGCCGGACGCCAGATACCGATCGAACGCGTCCCGTAGGTCTACCGCCCATCCTTCGGCGATCAGCGCCCGAGCGACATGTGGCCTGCCGATGGCGGCGCCGGCAGCCTGCTCGAGCACCGCCTCAAACGTGATGCGCACTCCAGTGGAGTTGAGCAGATCGACGATCTTCTCGGCGCGATTGCGCCGCATGTCACGCAAATCTGTCAGCTTCGAGTCGATCGGGGAAATATCGCTCAGGTGCAGTCCGAGAATGTGCGTCTCGAGATCTTCTTCAACAGCGCTGAGTTCGACACCGGGTACGACCCGCACGCCGAGACGCTTCCCCTCCTCGGTCGCTTCAACGAGACCCGCGGTCGTATCGTGATCCGTCAGTGCGAGGGCGGCGAGGCCAAGGCGGTGCGCCTCGCGGACGACGTCCGCCGGGAGGCTCGCACCGTCGGACGCGGTCGAATGCGAGTGAAGGTCGACGAACGATGATTGGGGCGACGTGGTCGCCGCCGGTCCGCTCACGCCGCGTAGTCTGCTTCGGGTGATGTATCGCTCGCCTGCGAGTATTCGAACAACCTCGCAAGCTCAGCGTCACCGAGTTCGGTCAGCGACTGTTCGCGCGACCGCGAGCCGAGCGGTGAATACCGGGTGACGCGCACTTCTCGCCCGTCGCCGGAGCCGGTCACAAAGAGCACGGCGAACTCGTCGCGATCGTACTGGGTCACCCGACCAGAAGGGAACACGCGCCACGATTTCCCGCCGAGAGTCACGGTGCGGGTGGGCATCTATTTGATCTCCACTTGTGTGTACACGCGGCCGGCGTCGAGGACACGTTCTGGCGACGCCGCATGGGCCCGAGCCAGCACCTCGGGGTCGTCCGCCTCAAAAAACTCAATGAATGCGCCGGGAAGGCTCGCTTCCTCGAACACCCAGAAGCGGCACTTGGCGCCAAGGTAATGATCGCGTTTGCGTTGGATACGCTCGAAATACTTTGCCCGGTCTCCCTTCGGGACCAGCGTTCGTTGCAATGTGAGCGCCCGCCCCATGCTCACGCCCCCGAGTCCGGATAGCTCTCAAGCTGCTTCTTGAGAAACGCGAGGAACTTGTCTGCATCGGAGCCGTCAACGACACGGTGATCGAAGGACAACGAGAAATACGCGCAAGTCCGAATTGCAATCGTATCCTCGCCATCGGGGCCCGCGATGACCTTCGGGCGTTTTTCAATCGCGCCAAGCCCTAGAATTGCAGATGTTCCGAGGGGAATGATCGGAGTCCCCATCAGCGAACCAAAGACGCCGGGGTTGGTGATCGTGAACGTCGCGCTCTGCACTTCTTCCGGTTTGAGGCGCTTGGACCGCGCCCGCTCCGCCAGGTCATTCAACGATTTCGCAAGGCCGGAAAGCGACAAGTCACCGGCGTTCTTGATGACCGGGACGATAAGGCCCCACTCGAGCGCCACGGCAATTCCGAGATTGAACTGCTTTCGATAGATGACGTTCGTTCCCGAGACCGCCGAGTTGAGCACCGGGAATTCTTTCAGTCCGTCAACGACGGTCTTCAGAATGAACGGAAGATAGGTGAGCTTCTGGCCGCTCTGCTTCTCGAACTCCGACCGCATCTTGTGCCGGATCCGCGCAACTCGCGTGAGGTCGATTTCGAAGAATGAGGTGACATGCGCCGCGCTCCGCCGGGCGGCGACCATGTGATCGCTGGTGAGTCGTCGCATCTTCGACATTGGCTCGACGACATCACCCGGCCACGCCTCGACGGCGGGTCCATGCGGTTCAGCGCCTGACGGTGCGTGCATCGACGCCCGGCCGCCGGGTGCCTGCGTTGCGCCCGAATCGAGGAATGCAACGATATCTCGCTTCGTGACCCGACCGGCGATTCCGGAGCCCTCGAGGCCACCGATGTCGACGTTGTGCTCGGCCGCAATACGACGGACGAGGGGTGACGACTTGGTGCGAAGCCGCTCCTCGAAACTGTTTCCGTTTCCGGATGGCGGCGGGGCGGTCCGGGGCGCGGGCGTTTGGTGCGAAGGAGTTGCCGGCGAGGGCGCAGATTGGCTCCGGGGGGGGGCCCCGGTGGCGGGCGCATTCGCCGAAGCGGAGGCGCCGCTCAAAACGGGCACGACAAGGCTCGCCGCCATGGCATCGGTCTCGAGACGAGCGACCACCGTCTGCACCGCGACCGTTTCGCCCTCCTTCACGAGAATTTCCGCCAGAATCCCATTGGCCGCCGCCGGAATTTCCGCGTCGACCTTGTCGGTCGAGATCTCGAAGATCGGTTCGTCCCGTTTGACCGGGTCGCCAACCTTCTTCAGCCACCGGGACAGCGTCCCTTCGGCAATCGATTCGCCCATCTGGGGCATCACGACATCTACTCGAGCCACGCGTTGCTC
>Ga0315281_10001023_pt1 | contig 40689 bp, 42 predicted proteins | sample YL17G07_0_MG_FD_204540 | JGI IMG/M metagenome (GOLD analysis project Ga0315281, IMG submission 204540) | Sediment microbial communities from Yellowstone Lake, YNP, Wyoming, USA - YL17G07_0 | ecosystem: Environmental > Aquatic > Freshwater > Lake > Sediment | place: USA: Wyoming | collected...
ATCGGTCAGAGCAAGTCGGCTTGTGTCATGGTTCTGCGTTCAATGGTATGGCGCAAATGCGCCAAGGCGGCCATTTCAATCTGCCGGACCCGCTCACGGGTCAAACCCATCTCCCGGCCGATTTCTTCCAACGTCTTGGCCTCACTCCCATCGAGCCCAAAGCGCGACATAATAACAGTTTGCTCCTTCTCGGGCAACTCCTGCACCCATTCCATCATCTCCGCTCGGCGCATCACGCCCTCGGCCGTATCGGCGGGCGAGACACACGAAGGGTCCTCAATCACATCGCGCAAGAATGTATCCCCGCCCTCACTGATCGGACTGTCCAACGAACAGGTTGTACGGACCACTTGCTTGAGATCCAACACCGTTTCGTCCGTCGTCTTCATCCGTGCCGCGACTTCCGACGCAGTCGGTTCTCGTCCGAGTTCCTGAACGAGCTGCTCAGACTTGGCGAGATAACGATTCAGCCGCTCCACCACATGCACCGGCAACCGCACGAGCTTTCCCTGATTGATGATCGCTCGTTCGATATACTGGCGGATCCACCAGGATGCATAGGTACTGAAGCGAAACCCTCGTTTATAGTTGAATTTTTCGACGGCCTTGATCAGCCCAAGATTGCCCTCTTCGATGACATCGGAAAAGGGGAACCCTCGATGCATATATCGCTTCCCGATACTGATCACCAGGCGGAGATTCGATTCGATCATCTCTTGGCGCGCTTGCTCATCTCCCGCCATGACCCGCTTGCCAAGCTGCTGTTCTTGCTTAAACGTCAGTAAGGTCGAATGACGGATCTCACGCAAGTAGCACTTGAGGGTGTCCAATCCTTCGGAGCGGCGGCTCGGTTTGTCCTCGCCGACGGGTGACTCTTCGACTCTCGACGACACGGTAGTATCCTCGTCGTCATGGTCGACGTTATGTCGGCGCGCTTCGCCCAGATCGTATAACTCCTCGCCCCCTCGTGCCATACGTTCCGTTGCTCCTAGACCGGTTCGCTCAGTACCACACTTGAAAATTTGAAAATCGCCCTGTCGTCGGACTCCACTCCACTTCAACGGCTGCCACTCGCGCCGCCGGGGGTCCAATCTTTAAGTCTTCGATCAGGATCAGAATCTGGTCTTTAGGACCCTCGATTTCAAGTTCGACTCGGCCATCATGGAGATTCCTGACACCTCCGCAGAGCCCTCGTTGCAATGCGACGCGTGCCGCATAGGCACGATACCCGACTCCTTGGACTTTTCCCTTCACAAATAGCCGCGCTCGGAGAGCCGCCGGTTCTATCGGTTCGGCCATAGACTCAGACAGCCCGCGCATGACAAATGGTGCCTATCCAACGAACGGATACTCTCACACCTCCGCAGAGGCGTCACGCATTTTGCGATTCCTCGCGAGAGCATTTTGCGCAACGTTCTGAAAAGAAAATGGAAATGCCGGGGGGGATTTGATGCACGTAAGCATCCCACAACAACTCCAATCGCCGACGCATGTGCGCGGGAACATCACGATAAACAATTGCTGGAGAGATTGCTCCGATCCGTGGCGCCAGCGCTGCGGAATGAAAGACGGCGCTCTTGAGGTGATTCTTCTGTTGCTTTGATATTGAGGTGGGTGGTCCGAGCAAGCTTGGATAGGGAAACCGAAACACTGGAGGGATTTATTCCGTCGCCTCAATAGAAAAGAAAGCTCCTGGTCGAGCAAGCTCTGTTTGGTCGGGGCGAGAGGATTCGAACCTCCGACCCCTGCGTCCCGAACGCAGTGCGCTACCGGGCTGCGCTACGCCCCGACAAAATCAACAGAACCGCAAAGCGATCAGGGATTGTCTTACATCAGAGGGTCGAAACGCAAGCCATGTGCATCGGCCACCGCTCGGCAGGTAATCTTGCCGCCAGATAGGTTCACCCCTTTCGCCAGTCCAGCGTCAGCCCGCACGGCCTCTTGCACTCCCTGCGAGGCCAGCCGCAGCAGATAGGGAAGCGTGGCATTCGTCAGCGCGACTGTCGATGTACGTGGAACAATTCCCGGCATATTGGATACACAATAATGTAGCACTCCGTCCACGGTATAGACTGGGTCAGAATGGGTTGTGGGTTTCGTCGTTTCGAAGCAGCCGCCTTGATCGACCGCGACGTCTACCACCACGGCTCCCTGCTTCATGCGCGATACCAATTCCCTCGAGACCAATTTGGGGGCTCGAGCCCCAGGAACGAGGACGGCTCCGATGACAAGGTCTGCGGCTGTCACGGTCTCGGCAATGGCCGTTTGCGTGGACGCACGCGTCATAATTCGACCGCAATACAAATCGTCGAGAGTTCGGAGCCGTTCGAGATCGAGATTGATCACGGTCACCTGAGCTCCAAGACCGACTGCCATTCGAGTCGCTGCGCTACCCACCACTCCAGCTCCCAGCACGACGACCTTCCCCGGCTCCACGCCAGGCACTCCGGCCAAGAGAAGCCCGCGCCCTCCTTGCGTCTTTTCCAGATAGCGCGCGCCGATCTGCACCGACATCCGTCCCGCGATTTCGCTCATCGGCTTGAGCATCGGCAACGTGCCGTCTTTCGCTTCGATCGTCTCATAGGCAATTGCGGTGATCGAGGTATCCAGGAGGGCCTTCGTCAGATCTGCCAAAGAAGCCAAATGCAGATAGGTAAAGAGGGTCTGGCCCGGACGGAAGAAGCGGCATTCAGAGAGCAGAGGTTCCTTGACCTTCACGATCAGCGTCGCTTGCTGAAACAGCTGCTCTTTTGATTCGGCCATAGTGGCGCCGGCACTCCGATAATCCTCATCCGAGTATCCGCTGCCGACCCCGGCCGAACGTTCGATCCAGACGTCGTGGCCGGCCTGCCGCAATGCCCGCACCCCATCGGGCGTGACACTGACGCGATACTCATGGTCCTTGATTTCTTTCGGCACCCCGATAACCATGGGCGCTCCCTTCTTGAGCAATCCATTCTTGAAATTCTTCACCCATTATATACAACGTCAGTGGAAATGCACGGCAAGATTCGCGGGGGGGCTTCTCCATCAAGTGGACAGTGCGCGCAGGCCTGGTGTAAGATTCGCCCGCGCTTCAGTTCACGATCGACAAAGGGGGACTCTATGGATTCCGCAGCCGGGTCCTGCAATGCCTGCGGCGCTACCGGCACCGCACTCATGAAGCTATCGCTGGGGAAGGACTTTTTCGGCCGGGTCTATGATCGATTGTCCCCCTCGACCGATCAAAGTCCTAAATGGTACTGCGAAGGCTGTTCGATGCAGAAAAATCTCCAACGAGACTTCCGAGACATTACCGCCGAGATCGACAAGCTTGGGGCTGGGCAGACCTCCCAACTATCGACGTCCGATGAGTTCCAGCGTGCCACGTTGCGCCTAAGGGAAATTGCCGCCTTGCTCGATGCCGCACAGAACCGTTCACCGCTGCTCGCGAGTGGCGAGGTCAACCGTGTACTCGAACGGCTCAATACCATCACGATTCCAGTCTAAGTTACAATCGATCATGTCTGGTTACAAACGCCACATCTTCGTCTGTACGAATCAACGGAGTCCCGACGATCCCCGTGGAAGCTGCTCGAAGCTGGGATCTGAGGCGCTCCACGCCCACTTCAAGCAAGAAGCGAAGCGGTTGGATTTGAAAGACGTCGTCCGCGCGAATAAAGCTGGATGCCTCGATCATTGTGCGGAAGGGCCGAGCGTCGTGATCTATCCAGAAGGCGTGTGGTATCAAGTCAAATCCGAAGCCGACGTCACGGAAATCATGGAGCGCCACGTCGTCAAAGGCGAGGTCGTGACCCGTCTCATCATGCCCGATCACCCGGCTCCCACGACACTCCCTCCGCTCACATCGTAGCGTCGCACTACAAGGATCGTAATGGCTGTCGAAGAAAAGTGGAAAGCCAATCTGGAAAAGGTGGCCTTCATGAAGCAGTTTCCTGGTTTGCTCGGAAACTGGGACGCCTTGGCGGGCAAAACTATTAAGGCCGTCATCCCGCTCAAGGGGAAACAGGGAGCTGCTGTGCTGGTCTGTACCGATGGTACCTTTGCCATCGTGCCCCAGATGGCGCCGGAGCCGTATGAGTTGGGCGAGGCGTTGGCTGTGGCACGGGCGCTCCTCGAACCTGCGCATCAGACGGCCTACGTGGAGTACGATCGACTGGTCAAAAAGGACAAAGACGCCCTCAAGTCGGCCAGGGTCGACAAGATTCTTGGAGCGATTCAGAACAATCTGGAGCAGAATCCGGAATTGAAAGATCGCTTGAAAGAACTTGTGAAGGAGTGGAAGTGAGCAGTAGCCTCCCCGACAGAAACATGTTCGACATCTTTTCCCAGGGTCTCTTTGAAGGAGTCAAACCCATGATGGTCATTCGCGATCACCTCATCCGCCATCCCGACCGCTGCACACATCAAGCCATCTGTGTTCCGATCTGCCCGACCGGCGCCTGGCTCTCGACTCCTCCCTACAAGTTCGATGCTTCCCGTTGCTTGGAAAGCTGCCGCCTTTGCCTGGATGCCTGCCCCTCGCAGGCGATTTTTGGGGTGTTCAAGAAGGGGGAGAAGTTGTTGGAGCCGCAAAAGAAGACGGGGTAGCCTGGCCGTCCCCTTTGCTCGCGCAACGCGCGGCCTGAGAAGGCCCTCGTTGGACGCGCGCAGTCGGGGATCAGCCAGCCCACCCCTTAGAGAGCCGAAGAGAAAAACTGGGTCAGTTCCAGCTTTCCTTTCCCACAGAGCAAGCTTGCGAATTTCGCTCTTCCGGCGGAAGTCCTCGCCAAGGCCCTGACACTCCCTTAGTGAGAGATCGATGGATCGGATCGCATATGCTCGGCAAGTGTGGTGCCCGAACCCACGCTCGCATTCTCAACACCGGTTTATCCAGCCAATTATGAGACTGGGCAAGGCAAGGGAAAAAGAGAGAAGAGAAAAGGTTGAAACAATGGTGTCAGGAACCATTGTTGTCAGTAGCTGGCATGAGCGCACTTGCGAGGAATTGTCCTGTGTAAGAGGCCGCCACCTTCGCCACCTGTTCTGGTCGTCCTTCTGCCACGATGTGTCCGCCTGCTGCGCCACCTTCCGGCCCTAGGTCGATAATCCAATCGGCGCACTTGATCACATCGAGATTGTGCTCTACCACCACCAGGGTATTGCCGCTGTTCACCAGCTTTTGCAGCATCGCCAATAGCTTTTTGATGTCTTCGACATGCAGCCCGGTGGTCGGTTCGTCCATGATATAGAGCCCATTCTTTGCGGATGAGCCTTTGAGTTCGGCGGCGATTTTCAACCGTTGGGCCTCGCCGCCTGAGAGTGTCGTCGCGGATTGGCCGAGGCGGAGATAGCCGAGCCCGATAGACGAGAGCAGGTGGAGTTTTTCCATGAGCTTGGGCGAGCCGCTGAAAAATCCCAGCGCCTCTTCAGCCGTCATCTGCAACACATCGTGGATCGTTTTCCCGCGATAGCGAATGGAGAGGACGTCCGGTTTGAATCGCTTTCCGTCGCAGGCTTCGCAGGTGGCATAGATATCTTCAAAGAAATACATCTCGAGTTTTTCGACGCCGCTCCCTTCGCATCGGTCGCACCGGCCCCCGGTGGTATTGAAGGAAAAATGGCCCGGCGTGAGCCCGCACCGGAGCGCATCGCGCTCGGCGGCGAAGAGCGCGCGAACCTCATCGAATGCTTTCAGATAGGTGATCGGATTCGAGCGTGGCGTTCGGCCGATTGGTTCCTGATCGATGAGCTTGATGCCGGTGAGATATTCGATCCCCTTAATTGCGCGGAACTTGCCCATCGGCAGCGACTCGATGCGAAAGGCACGGGCGATGGCTCGGTAGAGCGTGTCTTCGACCAACGTGCTCTTGCCGGACCCCGAGACGCCGGTGACACAGATCAACATGCCGAGTGGAATACGGACGCACAGATCTTTGAGGTTGTTTTCGCAGGCGCCGGCTATGACAAGAAATTTTCCATTTCCTTTTCGTCGAGACCTGGGCGTGGCTATTTCGTCTTCGCCTCGCAGGTAGCGCGCTGTGATCGACCGCCGGTCTGCAATGAATTCCTGTTGTGGCGCAGCACAGATCACCTCACCGCCTTTCTCACCCGACAAAGGACCCAGTTCGACAAGATAGTCGGCCGCCAGCATCATCTGGCGATCGTGTTCGACGACGACCACCGTGTTGCCCTGGACTGCCAGCTCTCGCAGAATGCCGGCAAGCGTCGCAGTGTCACGCGGGTGGAGACCGATGGTCGGTTCATCGAGGACGTAGAGCGTGCCGACCAGACGGGCACCGAGTTGATTGGCCAGGGCTGCCCGCTGAGCCTCTCCTCCTGAAAGCGTGCGGGTCTGACGCGAGAGGGTCAGATAGCTGAGGCCGACGCGGAGGAGAAAGCCAAGCTTGGCCGTCAGTTGTCGGAGAATGTCGCGGGCGATCTGCTCTTCATAGGGAGAGAGGGTGAGGGTTGTGACCCAGGCGGCAGCCTGTTCGATCGTGAGCGCAGACAGCTCGTGAATATCTCTGCCTGCGATCTTCACATAACGGGTGTCCGGTCGGAGACGGGATCCTTCACAGCTCGGGCAGGGGACCGGCGTTCGATAGCGGCTGAGCATCACGCGCACGTGCAATTTGTAACGCTTCCCTTCCAAGTATTCAAAGAATTGCTGCACGCCCTCCATCTTGCCTTCTCCCTTCCAGAGCATCTGCTGGATAGGCTGAGGCAGGTCTTTGTAGGGGAGAGCGAGGTCGACCCCACGCCGTTTCATCGAGAGCAACATTTGCTTCTGCCACCAATCGCCGCTGGGTTTGCCCCAGGGTTCGATTGCGCCTTGGGCCAGCGACTTATTGTGGTCGGGAATGACGAGGTCGGGATCGTAACGGAGAATATTGCCGAACCCTTTGCACTTGGGACAGGCGCCGAGCGGATGGTTAAAGGAAAAGAGGACGGGGCGAATCGGTTCGAATGTTCTGCCACATTGTTGGCAGCGAAAGTCCGTGCTGTAGATGCGGGAGCTCTGGTCGATGACCTCCACGCGGCACAGGCTTTCGCCTTCCCGAAACGCGGTTTCGATCGCTTCGACGAGACGGGATCGGTTGTCTTCCCGGATTACAAGTCGATCGAGGATTACATAAAGATGGTCAGGCCTGGTCTTGGGAAGGGTGTGGATCTCATGGAGGTCGAGGATTTCTGCGCCGCACTGCAGTCTGGTGAACCCGCGCAGCAACAACGATTGAAGAAAGGCCTGGTCCTGTTTCGGCGCCGGTGCTGTGACAGGAAAAAGGATCATCGCTCGTGCGTCGCGGCAATGATTCAAGAGATCGTCGGCGACGCTGCCGGGGTGAAAGCTGCGCGCATCGATGGCGCAATCGGGGCAGACTGGACGGCCTACTTTGGCGAACAGGAGCCGCAAGAGGTCGGCAATCTCGGTCGTGGTCCCGACCGTCGAGCGGGCGGTGCGGATGGGGTTCTTCTGTTCGATCGCAATGGCGGGACGGACGTTGATCAGCCGGTCGACATCGGGCCGATTGACTTTGTCGAGAAACATGCGGGCATAGGTGGAGAGCGATTCCACATAGCGCCATTGGCCTTCGGCGAACAGCGTGTCGAACGCGAGGGAGGATTTCCCCGATCCTGAGACGCCGGTGATGGCCGTGACCTGATTGTGCGGGATGCGGAGTGAGATGTTTTTGAGATTATTCTGCCTCGCGCCCTCGACGATGAGGTCTGCAGACTGGCTCTGAGGTAGAGGGGAAGGTTCCACGGCGCGCACTCCAAGTGACACAAACGCATGATCGTAGCGCGGACCATTCGTGAATATCCACTCCGGCATCCGTTCCTCGGCAGGGTGGGTCTCGATCAGTTTTTTCATGACGGGGGATTCTGCGAAAGGCTTGGCGATTTCTTCCGATGGTGGGAGGATGGGGGCGTTCAGCGGGAGGGGAGTATGATTCTATCGACAACACCGAGTTTCGACGGAAAGAAAGCGGCCAAGTATTTGGGGTTGGTCTCCGGGGATGCCATTGTCGGGGTCGATATCGACTATGAAACGATCGGCGCCAACAGCAGCATGTTGATGGTCAGCGCCAGCGGCGCGCCGGTCGTTGTGGAGCCACAGTAGGATCATGCAGCGCCTGCCTCCGGCCGAGTATCTCGGGCTCGGTCGCCAGTTAGCCCGCTTGCTGGGCTCTTGCCTTGAAGGAGCGTCGGGCGACGTGTTGCGGGAACTGGCCCGAGCCTACGATCCTTCCGCAAACGACGCACGTATCAGCGCCGAGGTGTTTCTCTTTCACAAGTATCTACTCATGCAAGCTTGTGTCGGTGTGTTTCCGAAATCGGAGGTTGACTACGTCGTTGGGGGGCTGTTTGCGGCGCTCAACGAACGGGCCAGCGGGCTGGAGCTCAGTCCCGAGCGGCAGAAGGCGATGGAGCAAATGTGGCAGCAGCGGGCTGCACAGTTCGATCAGCCCTTCTCGCAGGATCGAGTCCAATTTCTTGATGAAGGGTCAGGCCCCATCCATTGGAAACAGACTATCGGCCGCTTCTGTCAAAACGTGCGAGAGATCGAAAATCCTCCCAACATTTGGGCCGGGGCCGATGGCCCGTCCCAAGCAGCGAGCCGTTCTGTCACCGCAGCCCTCGATCAGATGGTGTCGGCCCTCGGCGAAATGAACCGGCTCCATTTCAGCGGAGCGGGCTGAGCATTTGACAACGCGACAGCTGTGCGAGCACCAGCCAGATCTACTTCAACACCATCTTCACTACCCCCACGCAGCCTAGATACAGCACGAGTGAGCCGATCATGGCAGGCCAGAAGCCGAAGCGGGGGACGCCCGCTATCATGGCAACGACGTAGAGAATCCAGGGCGGGACGAACCACAACAGGTTTTTTGCGTAGCTGACGATCGCATCGTTACCGCCGTTCAGATAGATCAGCACGAACGTGGCGCCGGTAATGGCGGGAAAGGTGCTGGCAAAGGCGGCGAGAAACGACTTCCCTTGCGACCCAAGGTAGGTGGAGACGCTCACAATCGTTCCGCCCAGCAGAAAGTACAAGGCATATTTCACGAAGTCGCTCACGTGTTCTCCTCCTCAGATTCCTTGAAACGCTTCCATCGCTTCTCGCTTCAACGCCTCGCCCTGACCTGTATACCGTGGCGAGAAATGAAACACAACGAGGTCGCGCACTTGAGCCTTGCGCGCCATGAGTCCTGCTTGCCTTGCAGTCAGATGGTAGCGATCACGGGCTTTCCCGGCATCAACGTCCAGATAAGGCGACTCACAGTAGAAGAGGTCCGATCTCTGGGCAAGGGCGACGATCTTCGCTTCATTCTCTTCATCGAACCGAGCATCGACGACGTAGGCGATCTTTTGCCCGCGTGAGATGGTGCAGAATCGTTCTTTGATCTCGCCTAAAACAAGTTCCCGTTCCGCTCGGTGGTGTTTGTCATAGAGTGTGGCTGTGAAGCGGAACTCATCCGGTTGCCCCTGCCAGATGTGCTGTTTCACGTCTTTGAGCCAAGAACCGACCGGCAGGTTTGCCTCGTGGAGCTTCTGTTTGTTCACATTGATGTGGAACTGTTCCTCCAGGGAATAGGCAAACGAGGGAACACGATGGTTCAAGGAGACCGCACTCACGGTGAACATGGGATCGTTGAGGACTGTGAATCGGCCTGTGGCTGGCTCCGGTACGAGAGGGCGAGTCGGTTGTTCAACCTGACGGAACCCGTCGGTTGCACGGAATAGTGCCCGCTGAATTCCCTGGGTGTGAAATTCCTGGACATCGAGGGTCAGTGGATAGCCATCGACCAGATTCCATGTGTAGCCCTGTAATTTGCCCTGCACATTGTCGATGAGTCCAGGAGGGCCGAATAGTCTGATAGTTTTGCCTCGTCCCAGGGCCACTCGCAAGACTGCATCGAAGCCGATGAAATGGTCCAAGTGTGTATGGGAAATGAATATGTCGTTGGCGCGCAGGAGCCTCGTCGGCCCCAGTTTGTCATTGTGGCCTAGGTCGAACAGCAGCGCCCGCTTCGACCAGCGGACCTCCACATAGACTCCGGGATCACCGAAGACATCATTGACGAGGTAACTGGAGAAGGAGGGATTCATTGAAATTGAACCATTGGGTCATTGAGGTATTTCAATACATCGATCGTCAATGGACAATGACACGATTGTTATCCAATCGCCGTTCTCACCGCACTGTACATCGCGATGACTTCGACCGCGTGCGCGACGATCGTGATGTAGAGATTACGTGTGCGTAGCCAGATAATTCCCCAGATCAGCCCGTCCCATACGGCGATCCAGTGGAGGTGTTGAAAAGTATTGACCATGAAGGGGTCGAAAGCAAATATCAGTGCGCAGGTGATGAGGGCGAAAGGCGAAAGACGTCGGGCCAAGCCGGATCTCCATAGTCCTGATTCAAGTGCAGCCAGCCGTCCGAGGAGAAATCCGCGAAAATTCAGCTCCACAAGGAAGGCGATGCCACAAATGAACCAGGGGACCATCACCAAGAGGGGCAATCGGCCATGCGGTGTGGTCTTGAGAAAGCTGATGTCATAGCCCAGATGCGGATAGGCCGAGAGAATCACGAACGTGTTCAGGCAGCCGAGAAGCAGGCCTGTCGGAAGTCCCCAGCGTAGGCCATCCCTGATGTTCCCTTTCTCCAGCCCAAGCCGAGATACGACGCCGCGGTTGTGTGAGGCCCAAAAGCCTAAGGCGAGGTAGGCGACGATTTGTGGCGCGAACAGAACCAGCGTCTGTTCTTGGAGCGAGGGGGGAAGGGTGTAGAAGCCGAGCGTCGCGGCGATGGGGAGCAGTGCGAGGACTGCTCCCCATTCGTCGGCCTGAGTTGGTGTTGCGTGCAGACCGGGCTCAGGCGCCGTCATGGAGTCTGTCAATTGAGTTGGAGATTATAGCGGTCGAGTGTGGTGGCTTTGTGCCGCGCGAGGTTGGAAAGCGATTTGTTATAGTCGACAGTGGCGCGCAACTCGTTCCCTTGGGCCGTCGCGAGATCTCGTTGGAAGTCGAGCACAAATCGGGTGGTGCTGAGTCCTACTTTCAGGCGCTCTTGCTCTGCCTGTAACTGCTTCTCTGCCATGATTCTGGCCGATCTGGTGGTTTCGATCCGCTTAAAATCCGTCTGAACGCGTCGGACCGCTTCGCGTACCCCCACGATGATCTGCTGCCGCACACTCACGAGCGACGCTTCGGCATTTCTCGCCTCCAGTTGCCGCTTGTTATAGGTGCTCCAGGCTGAGCGGTTGCCGAGCGGGTAGCTTAAGACGAGGCCCGCGCCATAGTTATAGTAATCGCCGTTAAAGTTCTTGTTCACCGAGTCGCCGTAGTCTTTCCCAAGTCCTGCCATTCCCATGGTTCCTTGGAACGAGAGGGTCGGGAGGATCTGATTTTTGGCAAACTTGGTGTTGAGATCGCTCGTCTCCATATTTTTCATCGCTTGGACAATTTCGGGCCGCTGCTCAATGGCCGTATCGATGGCTTCCTGCAGGCTGATGGGTTCGAGTGTCACGACTGGCTGGTCGAGTGGGGTCAAGCGCAAGTCTTGACGCAGGTCCTCTTCTGCAGGGTTGAGTAATCGGCGGAGTTGGTCCTCCTGGTCTCGAATCGCTTTATCCGCGACCAGAACCTGCTCGACCCGCGATGCGACGGCTGCTTCGGCTTGCAAGACGTCGACAATCGACATGATGCCGGCCTTTGCCTTCGCGCGGTTGGTGGACAAGAGCTCCTGTGCCGCTTTCAGGGCGGCCTCGGCCACTTTCAGATTCTCATTGGCAAAGACGACTTCCCAATAGGTTTGTTCCACCGTGGCCAGGACGGTGAGGACACGGTCGCGAAACACATGTTCTTCCACGATCGCATTATTCTGCGCAACGCGGATGAAGGTCTTGGTCACGTCGAGGCCGGCGTTGCGCAGGAGAGGTTGTGTGAGGGTCAGTGCGAGGCCGCCCGTATAGGAAGGGTTGAACAGGAATCCGCCGGCCACATTTTGATTCACACTTGTCCGAGCGGGGCTGTAGTTCAGATCGACGTTGCCGCCGGTGGGCAAGTTCGTCGTTGCATCGAGCGTGACGGAGTGGTTTCGTTGATCGAAGGTGGTAATATCGGTCAAACTGCCGCCGGTTGCGCCGAATACCGGTCGGTTGAGCGGGCTCACGGCCCGATTGTACTGACCGTTCACGCTCAGAGTCGGGTCGAACTTGGCTTGCTCGACGGTGATGTCGGCCTGCCGACTTTCCTTCGTCTGACGGCTGATGTTGATATCCAGGTTATGCTGTAGCGCGCGAATGGCTGCGTCGGCGAGGGAGATGGTCTCCCGTCGTTCCGTTGCCGGGGTCTTGTCGACCTCCAGACCCCAACTGAATCCAGGTGACAGAATCAGGCCTATGCCGACGGCATAGCCACATGTGCGCCACCATCTATGTATTCTGGCACTCTGGTCCATATCGCCCCCTTTGATCGACAAGAAATCTTTCCGCATACTATAATGATGTTGTACGGACCTGTCATGGACTAACTGCAATGAGATTTCAGGGCCATCGGGTCACACCAACTATCCTGCCGGCCTCGGTGCTTCGCGCGGCGCTGTCTGTCCTGGCCCTGCTCCTGCTTGCGCTCCCGTCGCTGAATTCGCAAGCTTGGGGTCAATCGATTTCCAGCGTTCGTTCATTCGATGGAGGGGTCGCGCCGCTATTTAGGCTGCCCGGGTTAGGGAGTCTTTATCTCGACAATCAGGGCACGCAGGGATTTCTATACAATCCCGGGAACAATTTTCAATCGTACAGCTTTCGGAATCCCACGACTGGTCAGGCATGGAGTGGAGCTGTGACCACGCTCGGGCCGCAACTCTCGATCGGGCTGATACAGGGCGCCAACCAGACCGGCTCAGCAATCGTCCTCCCCGGTCCTCCCCGCCAAACCGCACCGTTGCCATCGATCCAATCGACCATTCTTGACGAGATCCCCTAAAGCAGGAAGCAGGAAAGGTCGTTTTTTTCACCGACCCGGCTCCAGCGCGCTGAAAAGCCCTTTTCCTCGCGTATCGCTCTCAACAGCTGTGAAAGGTAAGGCGTGAAAAGTGAAACGTGAACGTCCGAGGACGTTTTATCCGAACCGTTTCACATTTCACGTTTAACGATTCACGTCTCATGGATCAAGGCGCATTCGCCAGTTGCCAGGTGAGGGCAAGGACATACCGAGCCACGGTTTGCAGAATCTCTGGATTGATTGTTTCGGCTGTATCGGTGGGTCGGTGAAAGTGTGGGTGGATTCCGCCACTGACGACGGTGACAGTCGGCACCCCAGCCTCTTTGAATGGCACGTGATCGCCGCCTGGGAAAAATCCGTATACGTCGAGCTTGTCGGCTAGCCCTGTCGTTTGCCCCGCTTCGAGCGCAACGCTCTTCTCGAATCCCGTTACACCGATCGTCAGCCGTCCATTTCCGATTCCAGCATGGTCGATGTTGATCATGGCTTTGGTTGAGCTGATTGGCCAGACCGGCCGTTGGAGGTAGAGCCGAGATCCGACAAGTCCCTGTTCCTCTCCGCTAAACGAGACGAACAAGATGGTCCGTTTGCCCCTTGCTCCGGCGTTGGCCGTGGCGCGAGCGACTTCCAGCATCACTGCTGTGCCTGAAGCGTTATCGTCGGCACCGGGAAATAGCAAGCCAGCCTGTCGTCCAAAGTGGTCGCGATGCGCACCGATCACGAGGGTCTCCTGTGCCTTCTGCGGATCGTTCCCAGGTAAGAAGGCGAGCACATTCATGAGGAGGCCTTCCTCTGGGCGAGTCTGCCAATCGAGAGCGCCATAATGGACGGTGCGGATCGATTGTGCGGCAGGGGAGCGATTCAGCTTCTCTTGCAACTCACGCAGCCGACTTGATTGTGCCTGATCGGGCGCGGTGAGGAGCTGCTCGGCCAGCGTGGTACTGACCCAGGCTCCTGGGAGGGTTTCTGATTGGGGGGAAAGCCCATAAAAGGCGCTGGGCGCTCCAGTGACGCCGCGGCGCGTTTCATAGGGGCTGAGCACTGGCCCTGTAGCGGTGAGATAGCCGAGAGCGCCTTTCTGGCGTGCGAAGCTCACCTTGTCTGCGTGGCTGATAGTTCCCTTGTAGTGCGTGGGTGTGCCACGGAGAAATAGGACAATGGCGTTGGTGGCATCGACTCCGGTGTAGTCGTCGACGCCCTGTATCGCGTCTACAATTCCATAGCCGATAAACACAATCGGCCCGCGAATCTTAGCGGATGGTGAATCAAGGATGGGGAGATAGTCTGTCCCAAGTTGCTGGGCGAGCGAGTCACCGGTTATTGAAATGCGGAGCAAGGGGTCTGGTGCAATCTTTGACGCCGTGACCACTGTGGTCAGAAATCCTGTCGCTCCTTCACGGCTCCATTTCAGAGGATTGGTTGGATCGACACGAATGTTTGCTAACGAGAGGCTGGAGGCAAGAAATCGATCAGCGATCCATTTTGCTGAGCTGGCGTCGTCCGCTGTTCCTGTTTGGCGGCCGTTGAATGCAGGGCTGCTGAGGGTCGTCACGTCGGCGAGCATGCGTTCGCTTGATAGGCTGTCAAGCGCTCGACGCCATGCACGATGGTCTTCCTCCGATTGCGCGAAACCCTGGGCTCCGAGGGGGAGCAGAATGAGGATGATTTCCAGGAGAGTGACTGCAAGAAAGGAGGGAGAGAGGCTGCGCATTGAGCCGTTCATGCAGTGAGCCTTTCGAAATGCGGCAGAACTATAGCATAGATCCACAGGTTCGTTGCAGAGCGGTTGCGGGCCAAGGTACTATGACACATTGCGAGGATGAAGAGTCGATGACAGAGCCAACCATACAAGCGGATCATTCCCCGAACCGGCTAGTCACAGAAGGCAGCCCCTATCTTCGGCAGCATGCGGAGAATCCAGTGGAGTGGTATCCCTGGGGCGAGGAAGCCTTGGCGCGGGCGAAAGCAGAGGACAAGCCGATTTTGTTGTCGATCGGCTACTCGGCGTGCCACTGGTGCCATGTCATGGCCCATGAATGTTTCGACAATATCGAGATTGCCGGACTCATGAACCAGGATTTCATCAACGTGAAGGTAGATCGAGAGGAGCGCCCGGACCTGGACGATATCTACCAAAAGTCCGCGCAGGTGTTCCTGGGACGGGGCGGCGGGTGGCCCCTGACGATGTTTCTCACGCCTGACCAAGAACCCTTCTATGGAGGAACGTATTTCCCGCCGGTGCCCCGCTACAATTTGCCTGGATTCCCAGATGTCTTGCGTGGTGTCGTCGAGGCTTATCGGAATCATCGAGACGATGTCCGAAAGAATGTGGAGAAAGTGAAAATCGGGTTGCTGCGAGTTGGGACGCCACAGCCGTCTGACGATCCTTTGACAGATCGTTTGCTCGATGAGGCGGCCAAGAACTTAGGGCAGTTTTTCGACCCAGTTCATGGCGGATTCGGTGAGGGGCCAAAATTTCCGACGGTCCCCCCGCTCAGCCTGTTGCTGCGTCAGACGGCTCGGACAAAAGACGTTTCCCATCAAGAGCAGGTGCTCTTACAGCTGAGAGCCATGGCGGCTGGAGGAGTCTATGATCATCTCGGCGGCGGGTTCCATCGCTATTCGGTGGATGGGCGCTGGTTGGTTCCCCATTTCGAGAAGATGCTCTACGACAACGCGCAGCTGGTTCGGATTTATCTTGATGGATGGCGCCTTACCAAAGAGAACCGGTTTCGTGAAGTCGTGAAAGAGACTTTGGAGTATGTTCGTCGTGAACTTACGCATCCGGACGGTGCGTTCTTTGCTGCGCAGGATGCCGACAGCGATGGGCATGAGGGAAGCTACTTCGTTTGGGAGTCGGGAGAGATTGCCGCGGTGCTGGGGCCCGAAATGTCTAAGGAGTTCTGCAGGTTCTATGGGGTGACGGAGAGCGGAAATTTTGAAGGCAAGAACGTGTTGAATCGGCTCGGTGAAATCCAACCCGAGCCCGGCGCGCAAGAGGAGGTGGAGTCCTTGTTGCGGCCTGCCAGGATAAAGTTGCTGGCTGCACGCGAGCAGCGGATGAGGCCGCAGCTGGATGACAACATTCTCACGAGCTGGAATGCGATGATGGTGTCCGCCTATCTTGATGCGTATCACGCGTTCGGGGTTTCCGCGTATCTGGCGGCGGCGGAACGGGCGCTCACATTCCTGCTGGACTATGCGGTCGAGAATGGACGAGTCTATCGTACAGTTAGGGCGGGGAAGGGGCGCTTGAACGGATATCTGGACGATGCCGCTTGTCTTGCCGCCGCGTTGCTGGACGCGTTTGAGGCCACATCGCATCGGTGGTATCTGGAGCAAGCCCGCGAGGTGACGGACCATCTGCTGGAACGTTATTGGGACGAGACGGTGGGTGGGTGTTTTTATACCAGCCGCGATCATGAAGCCCTCCTCCATCGCATGAAGTCCGGTACTGATAGTGCGATTCCATCCGGTAATGCTATTGTAGCCTTGGTCTTGTTGAGGCTTTTCTCTTTCACGAGGGAGCAGCGGTATCATGATCGGGCCGAGCAGCTGTTCCGGGTGTTCCGGAGTGCGATGGAGCACAATCCCTATGGCTCAGCGGCCATGCTTTGTGCGCTGGATTGGTACCTGACAATGCCACAAGAGATTGTTGTTGTCGGGACCCGTGGCGATGCGATGACCGAATCGTTGCTCTCAACAGTCCATCGACGCTATTTGCCGAATCGTACGGTGCTGCTGGTCGAAACCTCTCGTCGTGCCGGGGAATCCGACTTGGCGCTCGCCGCAGGGAGAACGAATGTGAACGGGCAGCCAACGGCGTATGTCTGTCGAGGTCAGACCTGTTCGCCTCCGGTGACGGAAAGCCACCGATTGGACTTGTTATTGTAAGGAGGTGCTATGGGCGCAGGTAACTCAGGCAAAGGATTGTACGATCACCTCTACCGCCGATTCTTCGAGAATCGCGAATCGCACCAGGGCTATGAATTTCAGCATGCGCCAGGTGGCAGCGCTCCACTACCGGTCGTCACCTTTCGGGATCGGCTTCGATGGTGGAGTTGTGGTCGCTGGCAACGTCGAAAGACGATCATGGCAGCCCGCGATCGGTTCCAGCAAGACATTCTCGATCTCAAGACGCGACCGCCGAAGTAAGAAGAGATTGAGAAGATCGTTGCAAGGGAACGTGGCATAAGCGTGAAGCCTAGGTATATCAACAAGGTCTCTGTTGTACTTGCATTGGCGTTGATCGCCGGGGAGTGGAGCTTCTGTGTCGAGCGGTCCCAAGCCATTCAGGCAGAGAGCCAAGCGGAAAAAGAAGCCAACTTGAAAGGTCAGGCCCAAGGGGGATTGTTTAATCGGTGGACCTTCGACCAGCAGAAGTCCGGTGAGGCTCCTGCCGGATTCTCGATGCTGGGGTTCGGCGAGGGGCCGGCTGCGGACTGGACGATCAAGACGGACCGCGATGCCCCCTCGGTGCCCAACATTCTTGCCGTGAATTCATCGTGCCAAACCGTGACCTGTTACCGTTTGATCGTCGCCGACGGGTTTCAGTATGAATATCCTGATCTGTCGGTCAGGATTCGGTTTCCCATCGACGATACGACGGGAGTGGGCGGAGTGGTGTTTGGGGTACAGGATTCCACACATTTCTATGCGGCGGTGGTCGATCTCGCGACGAAGACGTTTGAAGTGATTCGGGTGGTGGATGGGACGGAGACGGAACTTGGAAGGTCGTCTATCACGCCCAAGGCGGCTCCCTGGCACATGCTGCGAATCCAGCGGAACACCATCATCAGCAAGGACTTTATCGAAACCTTCTTTGACGGACAGCTCGCCGTGACCGTTGAGGATCAGTCCCTGGCGACCGGTCAAGTCGGGCTTCTGGTTCGTGGACAAACTGTACTGGACTTCGATAGCTTGCACGTCGTTCCGCTTTTTTCGCATCGCCCGCTTTCTACCCCCGCTGCCTATTAGCCCGCATCGGGCGTGATTGCATCGTCGCTTGCATTTGAGGTGACCAAGGAGTAGAGTACGACTCGTGTATCACCGCGAAAGGCCTGGTGGCGATATCACAGAGAGAGACAAGGCCTAAGACAGATGTTGTTTTGGTTCTGCCCGGGAATTTAATCGGAAGCCAGCCTTGAGCCGCCATGGTGTTTGCATCTTCGGCCCACTCCTTCCTCACATTGTTCTCGAGTCCAAGACAACACATATTCTCAAAGGAGGAGCCCAATGGGTTCGAAGATCTATGTCGGGGGTTTGCCGTATTCCACAACTGAGCAGCAGCTGAGTGATTTGTTCGCTGTTCATGGAGCGGTGACATCGTCCCGGATTATTACAGATAAGTTCACCGGCCAGTCCCGCGGGTTTGGATTTGTGGAGATGTCCTCGGATACAGAAGCGCAAGCGGCGATCACTGCGCTGAACGGCACTGAGTTGGGCGGCCGCACGTTGACCGTCAACGAAGCACGTCCACAGGAACCACGTACCGGTGGCGGTGGTGGCGGCGGCGGCCGTGGTGGCCGAGGTGGCGGAGGAGACCGGTACTAAGCCGTAACAAGTGTTTCACACGTCGGGGCTGCCTATCAGGCAGCCCCGCTATTTCCTTCCTAGAATTGCCCATCATCTCGATGTGTTTCTCGGCTCTCTGACCAGGCCGGACCGTGCAGTCCCAGGAAGTGTGCCCCATACAAGGAGTCTTATGTCTACGTTTGCTGATATGAATCTGCCCCAGTCCCTTGCCCAGCGCCTGATACAGGCGGGCCTGACGACACCCACGCCGGTGCAACAGGCTGCCATCCCACTGGCGTTGAAAGGCCAGGACATAATGGCGCAAGCCAAAACTGGGAGCGGAAAAACACTGGCGTTTTTGCTGCCGATAATCGAGCAGGTCATGCGACGGGAGGCCTCTGCGCCCGCGTCTGGCCCCTATACCAGATCAGGACCGAGCCACATTTCCGGGCCAAAGTTTTTGGTGTTGGCGCCTACGCGGGAATTGGCGCTCCAGATCGAAATGGAGCTGCGCAAGTATGCTCCGATGTCCGTGACCTCCTTGTCGGTATATGGCGGGACGCCGATTGAGCGCCATTACCGTGCACTGCAACGACCGCCGATGGTGGTGGTCGGCACGCCAGGGCGGTTGCTCGACTTGGCCGGCTCCGGCCACTTGAAGTTGGGTGGCGTAACATTTCTCGTGATGGACGAAGCCGATCAGATGTTGGACCGCGGGTTCCTGCGGGATATTCAACGGATCATTCGTCTTCTTCCAGTCGAGCGACAGACACTGCTTTTCTCCGCGACATTTTCAGGGGACATTCAAACGCTCGCGCAGAGCATGCAACGCAATCCCGTTCGTATCTCGGTCGATCCTGGGATCAGCACTCCGACCACGATCGTGCATGCCTACTATGTCGTGCCAGGGGACCAGGCTCGTACACAACTGGTGCATACGTTGCTCCAGAGCGTGACCGGTGGGGGGCGTTCGATGGTGTTTTGCGATCAAAAGTATAAGGTGCGGCGGTTGGCGGCCCATTTGGGCGGAGAACAGGCTTCGGTCGGCGCGTTGACCGGCAACCACAGCCAAGCGCAGCGGGAACGGACGCTCGGCGCCTTTCGGGCCGGCCACCTCCGTTCGCTTGTAGCGACCGATGTGGCAGCCAGAGGCCTCGATATTCAGGATGTGACCCAAGTGATTCACTATGAGTTGCCGACCAATCCGAATTCCTACGTCCATCGGACAGGGCGAACTGGTCGAGCAGAGAAGGAAGGGGCGACGTTCTTGATTCTCTCTCAGTCCGAAGAGCGAGAGTATCTTCGAATGGTGAGACAATTGCGAATCGAGACGAAGAAACTCGCCCTTCCCGTGTTTGTCGCGCTCCCGTCTCCGGCCCCTATGCCGGTCAGCGAAGAGCAAGCTCCTCGCCACCGGCCCCGCCGAAGTGCCGAACCATCGGGCCATCGATTCCGCGAGGGCGAAAACCGGGGACCGGCTCATAGGTCGGGAGCCTCGGTCGGTGGGTCCAGGTACTCACGATATTAAGGGACTCTGATGCCATCGGGCCTGGAAATGGCCCGGTGGCGTCTTGTCGGTCTGTCGGTGGATGGCTTGCGTGCTCTCTGTTGCACGCGATGCTGTTTCCGATGGTAAGATAACGACCGAAAGGTCGTCCATGCCGCCGTTTCAACTCGAAGCCCCATTCAAACCCTGCGGAGATCAAGGCCAGGCCATCGATAAGTTGGTCGCCGGGATTGCGGCCGGCCGGCGACACCAAGCCCTGCTCGGTGTGACCGGATCCGGCAAGACCTTTACCATGGCCAATGTGGTCGCGCAGGTGCAGAAGCCCACGTTGGTTCTCGTTCATAACAAGACGCTGGCCGGTCAGCTCTATCAAGAGTTCAAACAGTTTTTTCCCCACAACGCGGTGGAGTATTTCGTCAGCTACTACGATTACTACCAGCCGGAAGCCTATATTCCTCAAAGCAACACGTACATTGCTAAGGACGCGTCCGTCAATGACGCGATCGATCAGATGAGGCATGCGGCGACGGCCGCGTTGCTCCAACGGCACGATGTGCTGATCGTTTCATCGGTCTCCTGTATTTACGGCCTGGGGTCGCCCGAGGTCTATCACGAGATGGTCGTCTTTCTCGAAGAGGGAATGGAGATCAGGCGGGAGAAGATCCTGGCTAAACTGGTCGAGATTCAATATGCCCGCGACGACATGGATTTCCACCGCGGCACCTTCCGTGCCCGCGGCGACGTCATCGAGATTTTTCCGGCTTCGAATGACGCAGTGTCCGTACGGGTCGAGTTGTTCGGCGACGTGGTCGATGCGATTCACGAAATCGACCCGCTCACAGGGAAGTCGCTCAGGAAGCTTCCGAAAGTTGCGGTCTATCCGAACACGCACTATCTCATTGCACCGGATCGATATGAGCGTGCGATTACAGGTATTGAAGAAGAACTGGACGAGCGCGTCGCCTATTTCAAGAAACAGAATCAGCTCGTGGAAGCCCAGCGGATCGCGCAGCGCACCAAGTTCGACCTTGAAATGATTCGGGCGATGGGGTATTGCCATGGTATCGAGAACTACTCGCGGCATCTCAGTGGCCGCGCGCCAGGCGAGCAGCCTCCGACGCTCATCGACTATTTCCCCAAAGACTTTCTGCTGATCGTCGATGAATCCCATGCGACGATTCCCCAGGTGGGTGGGATGTACGAGGGCGACTATTCGCGAAAGCGTACATTGGTCGAGTATGGATTCCGGTTGCCCTCAGCCATCGATAACCGACCGCTTAAATTTGCGGAATTCGAGCGTTGCGTCAATCAGGCAGTGTACGTCTCTGCGACGCCAGGCTCCTATGAATTGGGGCATGCGGCTGGAGAAGTAGTCGAGCAGGTGCTTCGCCCGACCGGTCTGATGGATCCGGTCATCGAGGTATGCCCGGCCAAAGGGCAGGTGGATCATCTTCTCGGCGAAGTGCGGACTGAAGTGGCGCAGGGGGGACGTGTACTGATCACCACCTTGACCAAACGCATGGCGGAGGATTTGAGCGAGTACTACCACGATCTCGGTATCAAGGTGCGGTATCTCCATTCCGACATCAAGACATTGGAGCGGGCTGAGATCATACGGGATCTGCGACGCGGGGTGTTCGATGTGTTGGTGGGGATCAACCTCCTGCGCGAAGGGCTGGATCTCCCAGAGGTCACGCTGGTGGCGATTCTCGATGCGGATAAAGAAGGGTATCTTCGGTCTTATCGGTCATTGATCCAGACGGCTGGGCGGGCAGCGAGGAATGTGCGGGGCCATGTGATTTTTTACGGTGATGCCGTCACCGATTCTATGCAAATGGCACTCGCCGAGACTGGGCGTCGGCGCACGATTCAGGCCGACTATAATACGAGGCATGGTATCGTGCCCACGAGTATCAAGAAGGACGTTCTGTCGCTCGAATATGCCACGGCGGAAGTGGATGATGTGCAATTGGATTTGGTCGCGGAGTCGCCGTCCGTGTATGGAACAGAAGAAGCGACGGGGCAGATCATTAAACGGCTGGAAACGGAAATGAAAGCCGCCGCCAAGGAGTTGGAATTTGAACGGGCTGCGGCCATCCGGAACCGGATTCGAGCATTGAAGATGAGGGAATTAGAGTTGAAGCCTGAGGTCTAATCCGGTCTGTCTGGCTCATCTGGTTGGTCTGGTTCAACCGAACAAACGAGATAAACCAGACAACCCAAATTTCGGTCTTCGTATGCTGGCGGTCTTTTCAGTATCGTGCTAGACGTTTTTGTACAGATAGATGCCTAGAAACATTCCGAGGAGACTGAGAAGGTTGATTTTAAGTTCAAAGCCTAGGGTGAGCTTGAGGAGGACCAAATCGATGGTGAGCGGCGGGTTAATGCCGGGGGTAAAATTGGTGGCGAAAACCGTTTGAATTGTGCCATGTGGGGCCATAACTCGGAGAATTTCTCCCAGTACTCCGCCCAACAGTCCACCGATGAGAACGAAAATGAGCAGAACCCAGTATGATTTTCTCACGGCAACCGCCTCACAACTCTCATAACTCTCTGTGGAATCTCATGGAAACAACGAGGGACCATTTGGACCATAGCGAAAGGCCTAGGACATGTCAATGAAATGTACACCTCCCTTTCCCTTGACTTCATCTCGCCTCGTCCTTTAGACTCCCCGATGCTCTTTTGCTAGAATTTTCGAGGCGATCGGAGATTTGGGGTAAGGCTTCGATTGCCTTTTTATTTGTAGCGCTATGCTGGATTCTCTCAGCGAAAAATTCGAGAAGATTTTTAAAAAGCTGCGCGGTTCAGGCGTTCTCACCGAACAGAACATCGCAGAAGCCTTGAAAGAGGTGCGTCTTGCGCTGCTCGAAGCCGACGTCAACTTCAAGATCGTCAAGGACTTCATCGAGCGGGTTCGCGAGAAAGCTGTTGGGCAGGAAATTCTCCAGAGTTTGACCCCTGGGCATCAGGTCGTCAAGGTCGTGTGGGACGAGTTGCGGGAGATGATGGGCCGCGAGCGAGCGGGTCTGGCTCTGGCCTCGAATCCTCCGACCGTCGTCATGATGGTAGGTCTCCAAGGTGCTGGAAAGACGACGACCTGTGGCAAGCTCGGGCGGTACTTCAAAGCACAGGGGAAGCGGGTTCTTCTGGTTGCGGCTGATCCCCGTCGTCCGGCAGCCGGTGACCAGTTGGCGAGTCTGGGCCGCGATCTTGCGATCGATGTGTATCGAGCCGATCAGGCGGAAGCGGTCCAGGCCGATGTTGTCCGCATCTGCCAGGCCGGTGTGGAACGAGGACGAGATCAGGGGTACGATCTCGTCGTACTGGACACCGGTGGGCGTCTCCACATTGACGATGAGTTGATGGGGGAGTTGGTGGCGGTGAGAGCCGCTGTGCAACCACACGAAACCCTCTTGGTGGCAGATGCCATGACGGGGCAAGATGCTGTCACGATGGCGAGCCAGTTCGATCAGCGTATCGGACTGACCGGCATCATTCTGACCAAGGTTGAGGGCGATGCTCGGGGTGGGGCGGTGCTGTCTATTCGGGCGGTGACCGGCAAGCCAATCAAGTTTTTGGGTGTGGGCGAGAAGCTCGATGCGTTGGAGTTGTTTCATCCCGATCGGATGGCCTCGCGCATCCTCGGAATGGGCGACGTGCTCTCGCTGATTGAAAAGGCCCAAGAGACCTTTTCGCGTGAGCAGGCAGAGGATACGCAAAAACGGCTGACCAGCAATACGCTTACGCTGGAGGATTTCCGTGCTCAGCTAGGACAGGTCAATCGCCTGGGTTCGATGGACCAAATCTTAGGCATGCTGCCGGGCGGTCAGAAGCTCAAGGGAGCGATGGAAGGGCAGATGCCGGAGCGAGAGATGAAGCGAGTGTTGGCGATGATCGACTCGATGACCGTACGCGAGCGGCGCGATCATACGATCATCAATGGAAACAGAAAAAAACGGATTGCCCGCGGGAGCGGGACGAAGGTGGAAGAAGTGAATCGGTTGATCAAACAGTTTCTGTCGGCGAGAAAAATCGCCAAGGTTATGGCAGGTTCCGGAGGGCGCCGGCAGCTTGCGCAACTTATGCGCTCCAGGTAAGGGTTGATAGTATCATTACGGGTGTTTCGTACAGGAGGAGGAAACTAGTGGCTGTTCATTTGAGATTGACGAGGACAGGACGACACAAGCGACCGCTTTACCGTGTCGTGGCAGCGGATTCTCGGAAGCCGCGCGACGGGCGGTTCCTGGAAATTCTTGGGATTTTCGATCCCTTGAAAGAGGCGGGTCTACCGGAGTTGAAGCAGGAACGGGTGTTGAGCTGGTTGCATCAGGGAGCCCAGCCGACCGTCACCGTCAAGACATTGCTTCGCCGCAGTGGCGTGTGGAAGCAGTTTGAAGCGGAGAAGGCGGCGAAGAAGAAGGGCGCATAACCCGTGAGCACGGCTCAGGCGGATCTTGTGACGATCGGCAAGATTGAGCGCCACTTCGGTGTGCGAGGCGAATTCAAAGTGCGATCGTTGAGCGATGTGCCTGGCCGGTTGGAGCATCTGAAGCAGGTGCATGTCTTGGAGCCAACGGGGCAGTTGGTCGAGAAGACGGTAACGCATGTTCGGCGCGCCGGTTCGACCTACATTATGGGTCTTGCCGGTGTGACGACGCCGGAGGAAGCCGGAGCGTTGCGCGGGGGATTGATCCAAGCGCCGCGTTCTTCAGCGGCGACGTTGGATGCGGACGTATACTTTGAGTGTGACCTCATCGGGATGACGGTCGAGAACGAGCGGGGCGACGAAGTCGGAGTACTGGAGACGATTTTGGAGATACCGGACAATCGCGTCTTCGTCGTTCGCAAGGGGACGGAGGAAGTTCTTATTCCGGCCGCGAAGAGCTTTGTGACCTCGGTGGATCTCCAGCGCCGTCGGATGATGGTTCGCGGGATCGACGACTTGGTTGAGGATCGCGATGCGCTGTGACATTCTGACCCTGTTTCCCGATATGGTGGCGCCGGTGTTCGGCCAGAGTATTCTCAAGCGGGCGCAGGAAAAAGGTCTCTTACATATTACGGTGCGCAATTTGCGCGATTATGCGCTCGATCGTCACAAGGTAGCGGACGACGTGCCCTATGGCGGAGGGGCTGGGATGGTGATGAAAGCCGAGCCCATCTTGCGCGCGGTGGAAGAGATTCAGGCCGACTATACAAGGGCAGGTGAACAGATTCGGTTGCTGTTTCCCTCCCCGCACGGTCGCCCGTTCACGCAGGCCTATGCGAAAAATCTGTCGGCCGACCCACGGCGGCTCGTCATTCTCTGTGGCCACTACGAGGGGGTCGATGAACGAGTGCGGCTCGCCTTGCACCCGGAAGAAATCTCCGTCGGGGATTATGTGTTGACCGGAGGCGAGCTGCCAGCGCTGGTGCTCATCGATGCCGCAGCCCGTTTGGTTCCCGGCGTGTTGGGTGATCCCGAATCGATCGTGGAAGAGTCGTTCACGGATGCCTTGCTCGAATATCCGCACTATACGAGACCGGCGGAGGTCCGAGGGCTGTCCGTGCCGGAGGTGTTGCTTTCAGGACATCACGAGGCCATTCGTCTGTGGCGTCGAAAGGAAGCCCTGCGAAGCACCTATCAGAGACGGCCGGATCTTTTGCAGGATCGGGTCTTATGTCTCGAAGATCAACAATTGTTAGACGAACTTACTCGTGAAGGCGTGCCGGGGACGCCTGTTCGATGTGGGGAGGAGGGGGTAGTCTCATGAATCGGTTGGAACGGATACAACAGTCTTTCAGGAAGAAGTCTGCGCCTAGTTTTGAAATCGGAGATACCGTCCGCGTGCACGTGAAAGTGGTCGAAGGGGAAAAAGAGCGCATTCAGGTGTTCGAAGGTGCGGTGATCGCTCGAAAAGGGTTGCTGAACACGGAGACTTTCACGGTGCGAAAAGTTTCCTACGGCGTCGGCGTAGAACGAATTTTCCCGCTCCATTCGCCGATCGTCACGCGTGTCGAGGTCATGCGCCAAGGCAAGGTGCGTCGGGCCAAGTTGTACTATCTCCGAGGGAAGAAGGGGAAGTTTGCCAAGGTCGAAGATCGAGAGTTTGTCGCGAGTGTAAAGGGGCAGCCCGGAGTCACTCGCAAGGCCGAAGAGCCGGCTGAAACCGCCCAAGTTTCGAAGGCCTAGCAGGCTGCGGAAAAACTATGTTGGTATGTGGCTTCTGATGATCCGCACGGGTGGCACAACAGGAGCACACTCCAGCAGGGTATTCGCGCAAGCTATGCGAAACTGGCGGGAGAGGCGAGACGAACGACGGTTCGAGGTCCGAAGTTCGAGGTACTCAGAACCTCGAACTCTGAACTCCGAACTTCGGATCGTGTCCGTTGCGCGCTTGAGAGGCTCGCAGGCTTTTTCACTATCCTTCCAGTTTCAGTCCATGGTTCCACCGACCACGAGTGTCGGGTGCCCTTTCAACGGACGCATCGCGGGGCCACATCGTGGGACCTACCGATGAATTTGAATTGGAAGCCCGGCGGCGAGGCTATCGCTGTATCGCCGGTCTGGATGAAGCCGGACGGGGGCCTCTGGCTGGCCCTGTCGTCGCGGCGGCGGTGATCCTGCCTACTCGTTGCCGCTTGGTCGGTGTCGACGATTCCAAACAAATCTCCGAGTCCGCGCGTACGCGTCTCTACGAGGTGATTGTCCGGCGGGCGCGCGCGGTTGGTGTAGGGGTCGCGACAGAACAGGAGATCGACAGTCTTAATATTTTAGAAGCGACTCGCCTGGCCATGCGCCGCGCGCTGGCGTCGTTGACTCTCCCGGCGGACTGCCTCTTGATCGATGCTGTTACCTTGTCGCCGCTCGCCATCCCCTCACGCTCTATCATTAAGGGCGATACGTTGTCGATTTCGATTGCTGCCGCGTCGATTGTGGCCAAAGTCACGCGCGATCGTATGATGGCGGTGTACCATCGGACCTATCCCGTTTATAATTTCCTCTCCCATAAAGGGTATGGGACAGAAGAGCATTTGCGGCGGCTCGCTCAACATGGTCCCTGCGCGATTCATCGGCGCACGTTCGCTCCGGTCGCACAGCTCTTGGGCGGATGTAGCGGTAGGCGGCCTCTCTCGCATACAGACCTGGGCGAATCTTCACGGATGGAGCAGTGACCATTCTTGATCCCCGACGGCTTTTTGGTCAAGCAGGGGAATCGGCGGCAGAGGAGTATCTGCGGCACAAGGGGTATCGGATCGTGGCACGCAATCTGCGTTTGCCGATGGGGGAGCTGGACTTAGTGGCTGAAGACGGTCAGGTGTTGGTCTTTGTCGAGGTGAAGGCGCGTCGAACCGACGCGTTCGGAGGAGCCATCCATGCCGTCCATCAACGGAAGCAGGAGAAGTTGATCCAGTTAGCGGCTCACTATTTGGCCCGCCACCACATCAAAGATCGGCTATGCAGATTCGATGTCGTCCTGCTGCAAGGCACGGACGCTGTCGCCCCGCAGATCGAGCATGTTCAGAACGCCTTCGAAGTGTCCGGAGACGATCTCCGTTGGTAGGGCGAGGATGATTCAATTAATCCACGTTTCGAAACAGTACGATCAACGTCCGGCGCTCTCGGACGTGACCTTTGAGATCGGCAAGGGAGAATTTGTTCTCCTCATGGGACCCAGTGGAGCGGGCAAGTCGACGCTGTTGCGGATGCTCATCGGAGCCGAACGGCCCGATGAAGGACAGATCTTCGTCCATCAAAAAAACGTGACGACGCTCAAGCCGTCTGATATTCCGTATCTGCGCCGCAAGGTGGGAACGGTGTTTCAAGACTTTCGATTGTTGCCGAAGAAGTCCGTCTTCGACAATGTCGCGCTGCCTTTGCTGGTACAAGGGATTTCTTCTTCCGACATTCGTCGGAAAGTCACGGAGGCGTTACGGGCGGTCGGTGTCGAGCACAAGCGAGATCAGCTTCCTGCGGGCCTCTCAACAGGAGAGCAGCAGCGGGTCTGCATTGCGCGCGCGATTGTCAATGGTCCGGTCGTCTTGTTGGCGGATGAACCGACAGGGAATTTAGACCCTGCTCTGACGTCCGAAATCATCGAACTGTTCAAACTCATTAACGCGCGTGGCACAACCGTCGTGGTGGCGACGCATGATCCTCTGGTTATGGGGCAGGTGAATCGGCGGGTGCTCACATTGTCACAGGGCCGGTTGCTGCCAGGACAGCGGGTGGTGATGGAATGAGGACGCTTTCGTATCTCCTCAGAGAATCCTGGGTCAATATGCGGACCAACCGGACGACGACGATGGTCGCCATCTTGACCACGGCCTTTACATTGGCCTGTGTCGGCATCTTCTTGCTGCTCTATGTCAATCTGCGGGCGGCGGCCGGATGGCTCCAGGACGATGTCAGGATTATGGTATACCTCGATGAGCGGCTCGCCTCCGACTCGGTCGCCGAGGTGGAGCGGCAGCTGCGGGGAGATCGTGCCGTCGCCTCACTGTTGTTTATCTCGAAAGAGCAGGCGCTTGGAGAGTTCAAAGCGCAATTTCCTTCGGAGTCTCACTTGCTTGATGGGTTGGGCCAGAATCCTCTACCGGCCTCCTTTGTCGTAGCACTCAGCCCGTCGTTTCGTTCACCGGACGCGGTCAAGCGATGGGCGGAACGGGTCAGGCAGGTCGCCGGCGTCTCCAAGGTCGACTACAATCAAGATTGGATCGACGCCCTCGCGACGGTGATTCATTCGATCGAGTTGGTCGCTATCGGCATCGGCGTCATTCTCTCGGCGGCTGCTGTGACCATTATCGCCAATACCATTCGCCTGACACTATTCGCCCGGCGGGACGAGATTGCTATTTTGCGTCTCATTGGGGCCACCACCAGTTTTATCCGTATCCCATACCTGCTAGAGGGCGCGGTGCTTGGCGCTTTGGGCAGCGCACTCTCCCTCGTCATGCTCAAGTTCATGTACGAACTGTTTCGGCAGCAAATGCAGACGACAGGACGATTTGCCGGGCTCGACAACCTCATGACCTTCTTTCCCCCCTCGGTTTGTCTTGCCCTGATAGCGGTGGGGATGGGGCTCGGGTTCGCAGGCAGCTTCGTGTCGATACGGCGTTTCGGCGAGGCCAAGGCATGAGGTATTGGATGGAGCTCTGTGTCGGAGTCGCAATCTGGGGGCTGCTGGGTCTTTCCTGGCCGGCGGTTGCGGTTGCGGATCAGATCACCGACAAGATTGAAAAAGAACGCAAGACTCTCGACCAACTCAAAGATCTGATCGAAGAGACACGTAAACAGGCCGATGAAGCAGGGAAAAAGCGAGAGTCCCTCTTGCAGGGGATTCAGACGCTCGACGAACGCATGGTGCACTACCGACAAGCACATCAGGAGATTAGCCGAAAGTTGCAAAAGAAAGACCAAGAGATCGAGGACATCAATACGCAACTATCCGGTTTGCGTGTGAGTGTACGAGAACGTCGGGACGCCATTTTGGCTCGGCTGCGAGTGCAGTACATGGAGGGCCGGTTTGGATATTGGAAAACCTTGCTGGCTTCGGACACGTATGGTGATTTCCAGCGTCGGCTCCAGTATCTCTCGGCCGTATCTGAACGGGATTTTGTTCTCATGGGCACGTTCCGAGCCGACATGACCCGTATGGAGCAGGCAGAGCGGCAGCGGGAAGAAGCGCGTGTCGGGATGCTGTCGTACAAGCAAAGCACCGAGAAGCAGTTGGCTCAGATGAAATCGGTCAAGAAAGAAAAGAAGGTCTATCTTGCTAAAATTACTCATGAAAAAGAGTCCTACGAACATGCCCTCCAAGAGTTAGAACGATCCGCGTTGCGCATTGACAGTCTGTTGCGCGAATTGGAGCAGCGCCGTCGCGCGGCCGCGGTTCGACCTCCGACTGGGGTGATCGCCCCTCGTGGGGTAAAGGGTGCCCTGCCATGGCCAGCCGATGGGAGCATCGTTTCCTTCTTCGGCCGTCAGAAACATCCGACCTTCAACACGTATGTACAGCGTAGGGGTATCGAGATCAAGACGCTCGAGGGGAGCGCCATTCACGCAGTGATGCCGGGGTCCGTCGTCTACGCAGACTGGTTGAAAGGGTACGGACTCGTTATAATCCTCGATCACGCGAATGGATTCTTTTCGTTGTATGCCCATGCCTCCAAGATACTTGCGACAGTGGGCGCGCAGGTGGGAGCCGGGCAGGCGATCGGTGAAACGGGCGACACAGGCATGACGGGTGAAAATACTCTATACTTTGAGTTACGCCAGGGGGCGGAGCCGCTTGATCCTCTCCAATGGTTGGCGAGGCGGTAGGGAATGGGAAGAGGAAAGGACATTCATATGATGGAACAGAACCCCCGACGACGATTTTGGGTATTAGCTCCAATGGTGATGGTGTCACTGGTCTTAGGCGTGTTGCTCGGCAAAGGGTGGGAGCGGACCGGGCATGCCACGGAAACCTACGAAGAGTTGAAGACATTCTCCGAGGTGTTGACCCAAGTTCAGAAGAGTTACGTTGACGAAACGAAGGTGAAGGATCTCGTCCAGGGGGCCATTCGCGGGATGCTCTCGACCCTTGATCCACATTCAGCCTACATGACGCCGGACATGTATAAGGAGATGCAGGTTGAAACGAAGGGTGAGTTCGGCGGCGTGGGCATCCAGATCGGCGTGAAGGAGAATCGTTTGGCGGTGATCGCGCCCATCGAGGGTACGCCGGCCTACCGAGCCGGAGTCAAGGCGGGTGATTTCATTATCAAGGTAAACGACGAGACGACCAAAGACCTCACATTGATGGATGCGGTTCAGAAAATGCGTGGTCCCAAGGGCTCGAAGGTCAATTTGACGATTCAGCGGGAGGGGACTCCCGATCCGCTCCAATTTACGCTGGTCCGCGATACCATTAAGATTGAGAGCGTAAAGTCGAAGGTGCTGGACAATATCGGCTACATTCGGCTGACGCAATTCCAAGAATCGACGGGGCGGGATTTGAGCAAAGTGCTCAAACAGTTCAAAGAGCAGAAGCTCCAGTCGACGATCCTTGATCTCCGCAACAATCCAGGCGGACTGCTGACCGCGTCCGTTGAGGTCTCCGAGCAGTTTCTCCCCGGCGGCAAGCTAGTGGTCTATACGAAAGGACGTGAAAGCAAGAAGGACGAGTGGATCGCCAAGGGGAAAGATCAGATGGACGATTCGCCCATGATTATTCTGATCAATGAAGGATCGGCGAGTGCGTCTGAAATCGTGGCCGGTGCATTGCAAGACTACGGGCGGGCGGTGATCGTCGGCACGACTTCGTTCGGCAAGGGGTCGGTGCAAACGATTCTCCCCTTGGGTGATGGGTCCGGGCTCCGCCTCACGACAGCGAAGTATTACACCCCGAAAGGACGCTCAATCCAATCAACCGGCATTACCCCCGATATCGTGGTAAAGGCGCAACCACCGGCCACTATTGCCAAGGCAGGCGAGACGAAGCCTGGTGAAAAGGAAGGGGAGCCGAAACAGGCTAAGCCTGCGGTCGTACCGGGGAAAGATCAACCGGCATTGAATGGCAAAGGACATGAAGAGGGTACTCCGAAGGACGGCACCACGGCTCAGCCTTCTTCCCCTGATGTCTCGGGCGATCCCTCGCTTGAACAGGATGTGCAGCTCCAAAAGGCGGTCGAGATGCTGAAGACCTGGAAGATCTTCAAGGAGCTTCCCCGGGCTTCCTAATAAGGGACTGTTGTTGTGAGGCAGCGATCGCCTCCAACAGCCGCTCCTCCGATCCTGTGAACCCTGGTACCGTGCGTAGCAGGTGCGATCTCACCAACCGTTCTAGATCGGTCAATGTGGTGATGGAGAGGCGGGTATAGAGGTACGCTACGAGCGACTCGGACAGTCCCGGGAGCTCCGCCCAGGCCTTCACCGCTTCCGGGAGAGGGGCTCTCAAAGCTTCATAGGCCTGGATCGTTCCAGTCCTAAGAAATTCTTGAATCTTGTCCGCCAGGTCCCTGCCGACTCCGTCAATATCTTCCAACGCCTGTCGTGAGGCGACATCTACAATGTCTTCCTCCAAGGCCTCGATGGTATCCGCTGCCTTCCGATAGGCCCTGACCCGATAGGGGTTTGCCCGTTGGGCGGCTAATCGTTCCGCGATCGATCGAAAAATGGTTGCGACTTGTCGGTTGTATTGTGGGCTAGATATCATAAAGCTGTGATGGCGCTATTCTGACGCGATCAGAGATGTGGGGCAAGGGGGCACCACGGGCTTAGCTTCATTGACTTTGGGAATTCTGCTCCCCTAGGATGATTGATGATGGCGGAAGCGATTCAGATCCAGGTGAACGGCGAACAGCGAGGCTGTCAGGCTGATGCCAGCGTGGGGGACTTATTGCGTGAACTTGCCATCAAGACCGAGCGTGTGGCAGTGGAGCTGAATTTGGAAATCCTTGATCGCAAGGAGTTCGACCAACGACGTCTGAAAGAAGGAGATCGAGTGGAGATCTTGAGCTTCATCGGCGGTGGATCATAGGAATTGGCCACCGACGAGTGCATCATTGTTTCATGGGGCTAGGAGCTCGGTCTAATTGTCAATGAATTGATGAATACATCCTAAGAGGACATCATGACAGGCGATCGACTAATTATCGGGGGATATGAGTTCAAATCCCGACTCTTCGTGGGGACCGGGAAGTATAAGGACTTTGCCGAAACCAAAAAGGCTATTGAGGCGTCTGGCGCCGATGTGGTGACGGTGGCGGTTCGGCGCATCAATATTACCGATCGCACCAAAGAAAACCTGCTCGACTATCTCGATCCGAAGAAGTACACCATTCTTCCCAACACCGCCGGCTGTTACAACGTGGAAGATGCCTTGCGCTATGCCCGCTTGGCCAGGGCCGCCGGCGTGTCGGATTTGATCAAGCTGGAAGTGCTCGGTGACGAGAGGACCCTCTTTCCCGATACGGCCGGATTGATCGAAGCGGCGAAGATTCTCGTCAAAGAGGGTTTTATCGTGCTGCCCTATACGAATGATGATCCCATCGTGGCTCAGAAGCTCGTCGACATCGGGTGTCCCGCCGTCATGCCGTTGGCGGCGCCGATAGGGTCGGGACTCGGTATTCGCAATCCGTACAACTTGAAGATTATGATGGAAATGGTGAAGGTGCCGATCATTGTCGATGCCGGTGTCGGGACCGCGTCCGATGCCGCCCTTGCGATGGAGTTAGGGGCGGATGCGGTACTCATGAACACGGCCATCGCCGGGGCTCAAGATCCCATTGCCATGGCCGAGGCGATGAAATATGCGGTGTATGCCGGACGGTTGGCATATAAAGCCGGACGGATTCCACGAAAACTGTATGCTACGGCGAGCAGCCCGATCGAAGGTATGCTCTAGCTGAATGCTGAAAACGTCCGCCAGCATCGTTCTCGGTTCATCGAAATCCTCAACGTACCCCCGAGGGTACGCCTCCGGTTTCGATTCACCTGCGGCCTTGCTGGACGGTCGTTTTGAGCATCCTGCTCAGTACTCAGTGCTCAGCACTCAGCATTTCTGATTCAGTGTCTGTCGATGTTGACACTCTCCAGCCGTCTTCTCGTCGTCACAGATCGCCATCAGACCAACGGGCGTCCGTTGGTTCCTCTTCTGCAGCAGGTGCTTGCGGCTGGAATATGTGCGATTCAACTCCGTGAGCGCGACCTCTCAGCCAGAGAACTTCTGACACTCGCGCGAGAGGTGCAGTCAGTCACGGTCTCTGCCCGCTCGCAACTTCTCATCAACGATCGGATCGATGTTGCATTGGCGCTGGAAGGAGCCGGCGTTCATTTGCGCAGCAATAGTTTGCCTGTGTCGGTCGCTCGGCAGTTGCTGGGCAAAGATCGTCTCTTGGGTGTTTCCGCGCATGCAGTAGAGGAAGCGGTGCAGGCGGAACTGCAGGGAGCCGATTATATCGTACTTGGTCCGATCTACGAGACGCCGTCCAAACAGATGTTCGGTCCGCCGATCGGCATTCACACCCTTGAGAAGGCGTGCAAGCTGGTCCGTATCCCGATTCTTGGAATCGGCGGAGTGACGGCGGCGCGCGCGCGTGAAATGCGGTGCGCCGGGGCATTCGGTGCGGCGGTGATTACGGCGATTCTCGGCGCGGACGATGTAGAATCGGCGACGCGCGAGTTGCTCGATGCCGTGACGCTCTGACCGTGATGTGCGTCACGCACGCCCATCGGGCTGCAGGATGCCGTCGCTCGGTTGACCACCCCTGGAGCGGGTGATAGAATCCGCGCAGACAAGGACTTCTCGACTCAGTAAAGGGTTTCGCTTTTTTCGAGTAGCGTCATGGACGGCAAGAAAGAAAGTCCGAGTCGATTCCGGTCTCTCCGCGATTCCGTCACGCAGATCACGAAGCGGTTGACAGAGGGAGAAACGGACGTGGCACAACGCAACGACGAACATATTCGCGAAGTTGAGAAGCTTCGTGTGCAGATTCAGTCGATGGAAGAAGAGATCCGCCGACTGTACCAGTCCCGCTACCAGCTCGACCAAGCCACCAAGCAGAACGAAAAGCTCGTCTCCACGCTCCAGGAAGCGAAGGCGCAGATCGAAGCGTTGCGTGCCGAAGTTGAGAAACTCACCGCGCCTCCCTCGGCCTACGCCATCTTTTCCAGCCTCAACGCCGACGGAACCGGCAATGTTTACGTTTCGGGACGGAAAATGAAAGTCAGCGTGCATCCGTCGATCGATGGGAAGGCAATGCGTAAGGGCCAGGAAGTGGTCCTGAATGAAGCCTTGAACGTCATTGAGGTCAAAGGCTTCGATATTCAGGGCGAAGTCGTGCGGCTCAAAGACGTGCTGGAAGGTAATCGTGCCCTGGTGACGTTGCATTTCGATGAAGAAAAGGTTGCAGAACTCGGCGATCCCCTACTAGCCGAACGATTGAGCGTCGGCGACCATCTGCTCTATGACCCTCGCTCCGGCTATGTTGTTGAAAAATTGCCGAGGTCCGAGGCGGAAGAATTGGTATTGGAAGAAGTGCCCGACGTCGACTATGAGCATATCGGCGGGTTGCAGCATGAGTTGGAGCAGGTCCGCGATGCGGTGGAGTTGCCGTTTCTTCATCCGACCCTGTTTTCAGAGTACAAGCTGAGCGCACCCAAGGGGGTGTTGCTCTACGGCCCGCCTGGCTGCGGGAAAACCTTGATCGCCAAGGCCGTCGCAAATTCGATCGCCAAGAAGCTCGGACATCTCACCGGTAAAGAAGTGCGGAGTTACTTCTTGCATGTGAAGGGTCCGGAGTTGCTCAATAAATATGTCGGTGAGTCCGAACGCCAAGTCCGTGAAGTCTTCAAAAAAGCGAAAGAGCGGGCGGAAGACGGTAATCCCGTTATCGTATTCTTCGACGAGATGGATGCGCTCTTTAGAACGCGAGGCACCGGGATTTCCTCCGATATCGAATCGACGATCGTCCCGCAGTTTCTCTCGGAAATCGACGGCATGGAACGGCTCCGCAATGTAATTGTGATCGGAGCCAGCAATCGCCAGGATCTTATCGATCCGGCTGTTCTCCGCGCCGGACGGTTGGATGTGAAGGTCAAGGTAGGCCGTCCCGATGCAGTGGCGGCCAAGGATATTTTCTCGAAGTATCTGAGCATCGACCTGCCGTTTGCCGAGGAAGATTTGAAGCGCCATGGTGGAGATGCCAAGGCCTTAGTCGAGCAGATGACCGATCTCACGGTCGGGGCGATGTATGCTTCTTCAGAGGAGAATAAGTTCATTGAGGTTACCTACGCAAACGGTGAAAAAGAAGTACTTTACTTCAAAGACTTCGCGAGCGGAGCGCTGATCGAAGGTATCGTGTCGCGCGCGAAGAAGTTCGCCGTCAAGCGGGCGATCGCGAAGGAGGGCCGTGGCCTTCGGTCCGAGGACCTGATCCGCGCCATTCGGGAGGAGTTCAAGGAACACGAAGACCTGCCCAATACGACCAATCCTGACGACTGGGCGAAGATCTCCGGGAAAAAAGGCGAGAAGATCGTGCATCTTCGGACGATCAGCGGAGGCCCGGGCGAGTCGCGTCAAATCGAAACCGTTACGACAGGACATTATCTCTGACAGGCTGCGGAAAAACTCTGTGGGTAGGCCAGGGCGTTACAGGTTTGCACGTGTGGCACAAGAGGAGAAGTCCACGCAGGATGCTCAAAAGGGCCGTCCAGCAAGGCCGCAGCAAACGAAGAGGCGAAGCGTACGCTTCGGTACGTTGAGCCTCTGAGCGCAGCGAGAACGACGCTGCGCGGACTTTTTCAGCATTCTGCTAAGATGTCGCACCCATGCAAGAATCTACCGCATTGACGACTCCACGGGTTTTGGGAACAGAAACGGAATTCGGCATCGCGTCACGTGATCCTGCCTCCGCAGATCCCGTCTCCAATTCCATCGCCGTCATCGGGCACTATCCTGGTCTGCCGGCTCCTCTGGCCATCTGGGACTATGAAAATGAGAACCCACTGCTTGACGCGCGCGGATTCGAGGTCGAGGGGGAGCGGGAGCGGCCCAATCCCGAGTACAATCGCCAGTTGAATAAGGTGCTGGCCAATGGGGGGCGCCTCTACGTCGACGGCGCCCATCCGGAATACTCCACGCCTGAGTGTACCAACCCGCGAGAAATAGTGGCCTTCGAACGAGCCGGCGAGCGCATCCTCGCTCAGTGTCTCGAACAGATGACGCGCGTCACCGGACGAGATCATTGCGTGCTGTACAAGAACAACTCGGACGGTAAGGGGAACAGCTACGGCTATCACGAAAGTTATCTCATGTCTCGCGCGGTCCCCTTCGAGCGCATTGTGAAAGTTTTGGCGCCGTTTTTCGTGACGCGGCCCATTTTCGCAGGGGCAGGAAAGGTCGGCTCGGAGAACCAGACCAGCCCGGCGGAGTATCAGATCTCGCAGCGTGCCGATTTTTTCGAGTGCCTCGTCGATCTCAATACGATGGTTCGGCGCCCCATCGTCAATTCACGCGATGAGCCGCATGCGGAGTATGGCAAGTATCGGCGGCTGCATGTGATTGTCGGAGATGCCAACATGGCGGAGCTGTCGACCTATCTCAAGGTCGGCACATTGGCCATTGTCCTGGACCTTCTCGACGCCGGAGCAGATCTGCCGCAGTTCGAGTTGGACGATCCGGTCCGAAGCATCAAGCAGGTGTCTCGCGATCTGGGAATGAAGGAGACGCTCAAACTCACGGGGGGGCGCTCGACGACGGCAGTGGCGATTCAACGAGCCTATTTGAAGGCCGCCATGGGATACTATGCCTGTCGCGATCTCTCCCAAGTCACGAAAGATATTCTCGTCCGCTGGGAGGACGTGCTGGATAAGTTGGAGCAAGATCCTCGGCTCTTGGTGCGTGAGTTGGATTGGGTGGCGAAGCGCCAGATGATGGAATCCTATATGGAGCGAAGGGGCTGTGGGTGGGATGACCCCCGCGTACGGCTGATGGATCTGCAGTATCATGACGTTCGTCCTGACAAGGGCCTCTACTTTACGCTCGAACGCAGCCACCTGATCGAGCGAATTGTGCAGGAAGTCGAGATCGCGCGAGCAGAGTTCACCCCGCCTCCTGGCACACGGGCCTATTTCCGTGGACGATGTGTCAGCAAGTTTGCGAAGTCGCTCTATGGAGTCAGCTGGACCTCGGTCCTCTTCGATGTCGGCAACAACCAGGTCAAAAGAGTACCCTTGATGGACCCGCTCCGAGGCACAGCCTCACTGACGAGCGACCTCCTCGATCAGGTCGAGACCGTCGACGCATTGCTGGCGAAGCTCAAGGCCTGATGAACAAGGCCCCCGCGCGATTGACACTATGAAATTGCCATTTCTCCCCAACCACGACGATCCGAGTTTCTTCGACTTTTTGACCGAGCACCATCCTGCGCTGACTCCGACCGGTCGCAGTGGATTCCTGCAGGCTCAGGCTTCGGCCGAGCCGATGCGCGGGGCAGGGTCGATGAGCGTTCCCCAGGCCACCACCGTGCTGGCGATCAAGTATCAACAGGGTGTGGTGATTGCCGGAGACCGTCGAGCGACGGAAGGATTTCAAATCGCCGAGCGCCGGATCGAGAAAGTCTTCAAGATCGACGAGTATTCTGCGATGGCGATCGCCGGCGCCGCCGGTCCCTGCATCGAAATGGCCAAGCTGTTCCAAGTCGAATTGGAACATTACGAAAAGTTAGAGGGTGTGCAACTGTCCTGCGAGGGGAAAGCCAACAAGCTCGGGCAAATGGTCAAGGCCAATCTGCCGATGGTATTTCAAGGGCTGGTCGTCATGCCGCTCTATGTCGGCTATGACCTGAAACGAGCGGAAGGCCGCATCTTCAAGTACGATCTCGCCGGCGGACGATACGAAGAGTCGGATTACCATGCCATAGGATCAGGGGGGAAAGATGCGCGCAATACGATGCGGGAGCATTTCCTCAGAGGATTGCCTGAACCGGACGCGCTGAAGTTGGCCCTACTGGCTCTCTATAATGCGGCAGACGACGACGTCGGAACCGGAGGGCCGGATCTCGTACGGGGCATTTACCCCACCGCGAAGATCGTCAACTCGACGGGCATTACCGATGTCTCCGACCAACAGATCCGTGGCATCTATGACGGGTTGATTGCCACTCGCCGCTCCAAGGAGAACTAAGCATGCCGATGCCCTATTACGTCTCGCCCGAGCAGATGATGCAGGACAAGGCGGAGTATGCCAAAAAAGGCATCGCCAAGGGCCGCTCCATCATTGCCATCGAATATGTGAACGGGATACTGCTCGTCGCGGAAAACCCCAGCGCCTCGCTGTATAAAATCTCCGAGATCTACGACAGCATCGCCTTCGCGGGGGCCGGCAAGTACAGTGAGTTTGAAAATCTCAGGAAGGCCGGTATCAGGCACGCGGATCTCAAAGGATTCATGTACAGCCGGGAAGATGTGACCGCCCGCTCTCTTGCGAACGGCTATTCTCAAAGCCTGGGTACCATTTTCAGCCAGGAACTGAAGCCGCTGGAGGTCGAAATCCTCGTCGTGCAGGTCGGGCACAACGGTCAGCCCAACGAGATGTATCGCATCTCCTTCGACGGCAGCATTATTGACGAACGTACCTTTGCGGTCATCGGCGGCAAGTCAGAGGCTGTGCAAGCCCTACTCAAGGAGAAAGGGCTGACGCAGCCCCCGGAACTCCAGGCCGCTCTCGCCCTTTGTATCGCCACACTCGAACAAATCGGAAACCAGAAGCTCTCGCTGGAGAGTTTGGAGGTGGCGGTCCTTGATCGTACTCGCGACGGCAGAAAGTTCCGTCGTCTTGCGCCTGCCGATACCAAACAGCTCCTCGCCACCTAACTTGTTCATTTGGTCTGTTCGATCTATCCAGTCTATCTGGTCTGTTCGGTCTGTCTCGTGTGATTGGTTGAACGAAACTAACCAGACAGACAAGACAGACGAGATCGACCAGATAGACCGGGCTAGTCTCTCTTCATCGGCGGATACTGTCCTTCTGTTGAACAAGGCGGGAGCGGCTGGTATTCTGTCCATACACACATGCTGCACCCCACCCCCCTGAGACGGCGGATCTTCGGTTTGGAGAATGAGTACGGTCTCATTTTTTCTCCCAACGGACGAGTCTATCTGCCGATGGAGAAGGTGCTAGGGTATATTTTCGAAGGCCTCATACCGAACAGTTGGCCTTCCAACGCCTTTCTCGTAAACGGCGCTCGGTTCTATCAAGACACCGGCTGCCATCCTGAGTATTCCACCCCCGAGTGCGACAACATTCTCGATCTCGTCATCCACGACAAAGCCGGCGAGCGGTTACTTGAGGCCTGTCTGCCGGCGGCTGAAGAACGATTGCGGGAAGAAGGTCTGTCAGGGGAAATCTACATTTTCAAGAACAATACGGATTCGCTCGGCAATACGTACGGGTGCCATGAAAACTTCCTCATGCGCCGCGACGTCGATTTCTGGAAAGTCACGGAGCAACTCATTCCCTTCTTCGTTACGCGGCAGATTTATAGCGGAGCGGGAAAAGTCCTGAAAGTATCGGGCAAACCGCAGTACTTCATTTCTCAGCGCGCCCAGCACATTCACGAGAAGACGTCCTCTTCGACGACCTCCTCGCGCAGCATCATCAATACGAGAGACGAACCGCACTCCGACGCCGAACGCTACCGGCGGCTCCATATCATCGTCGGGGATTCCAATATGTCGGAGTTCGTAACCTATTTGAAGGTCGGCACGGCGACGTTGGTGCTGTCCATGATCGAGGAAGGGTACGCAGTTCAAGGGATGGAGTTCGAGGATCCCGTCAAAGCCATTCGGGAGGTGTCGCGCGATCCCACCTTGAAGCGCAAGATCAAGTTGGACGATGGTCGTCAGATGACAGCGGTCGAAGTTCAACGGGTCTATCTGGATCGGGCACAGACATACTTGGCCGAACAGGAGCACGATCCGATCCTCGACGATGTGTGGCAGCGATGGGCCATGGTGCTGGATAAGCTCGAAGAGGACCCGATGCAGCTCGTGCGCGAAATCGATTGGGTGACCAAGCGCCATCTCATCCAGTCCTATATCGACAAGAAGGGTTGCGGCTGGGACGATCCACGGGTGTTCCTGCTCGACCTTCAATATCATGACGTCAAACGGACGCGGGGGTTGTACTATCTGATGGAGTCCCGAGGGC
>Ga0315281_10001024_pt1 | contig 40658 bp, 44 predicted proteins | sample YL17G07_0_MG_FD_204540 | JGI IMG/M metagenome (GOLD analysis project Ga0315281, IMG submission 204540) | Sediment microbial communities from Yellowstone Lake, YNP, Wyoming, USA - YL17G07_0 | ecosystem: Environmental > Aquatic > Freshwater > Lake > Sediment | place: USA: Wyoming | collected...
CCGAAAACGCCTTTGAGACCCTGTGATCGAATCTTCAACCGATGGAATACGTAGCACATCGGGAATACACTTTTGTTATTCAAGTGGTGGGGCCGGTGGTGTTTATTGCATTAATGCAGTGGGGCACGTTCTCAATCGTTTCATTTTGAGACGTTTCTCTTGAGGTCAGCATGCAGCCGTTCGACATCTTTCTTATTTCGAACTCTTAGGATTTGTTGAACGTTCTCCTTTGTTTCTCGACCGATGCGAGGCCTGAATACTAGTCCGTAATCCTTTCTCCAATATACATTGGTCTTTGTCTTTCTCATCCACTCAATGACGTCAGATCTGTTCAGCTCTTCCTTATCCAAGCCCCAGTAACGCAAGAGTGACTTGCGTGCCATAAGAAAAATCACGTCGTACTGAGTTCTTAATCATTCGATCCTTTGTGATCGTGATGAAAAAAGGCTGCCTATTACTATCACTTATTTTCTGAAATTAATTGAATTAACTCTCTTTTTCCCTAATCGTCTTGTTTCTTTCCTTTTTTATTTACCTCTTTCTTGTTTTCCTTCTCTTGTTTTCTCTTTCCTGTCTCTCCTCTTGTCGAGCGTAGCGAGCTTGCCTGTTTTTTCCTAAGCCAAATTGCCTGTACGAATTTGTACTTTGTCCTGCTTCTTCCTGACTTCTTCACTTCATTCCTTGTTGTATCCTGTTATCCTGAATGGCTGAAGTATCACGTACAGCCCGTCCTTGTCCTCGTACCTCTCAAGCTCCAGCGCGCCATCAGTTTTCCTGATCAAATGCCGAGGTACATTGTAATCCACAGCATACCATTCCATAGACTTTCTCTTGTATGGTTCTAGCCTGACTGCGTACGGCTTCCCGACTAACTTGTATTTGTAGTAGCGATCGAGTTGCTGCCTGTTCCTCACATAGATTCGGTTCATCATATGATTATAGAATCATTCTCATTCTTCAAGTCATTTTCGGTGGAACAATGTTCAATTCGCTTTTGGATCTCCGAACTTAACTTGAGACCGCATCCCTGAGAAGTTTGAGGTAGTCGTATCCTTCCTGAACCGTAGGCTCGATGTTGGTGTTCTCGGCATAATCGTTCCAAGTAGTCACAAACAGGCAGCGTATGTCGTCGTCCAAGAAATCCATGCCAATCTTCAACTGATCTGCAAATCTCTTTGTACTTTTGGGTAAAACTGGATTATTCTTTTCAGAAGGCCGAATCGAAATAAAACCAGGCATCGCAGTCGGGATGAAATGTACTCCAAGTTGACGGGCGTATGAAGACCATTTTTTGTAAAGGCGTTTCAGGTTATTCTCGTTATTGTTGATTCCGCCCGGGTAATCGCTATTGGGATCTTTGTTGTAAAACGTTCCGAATCTTGTGATGGCATCATATGGTTTTACTCGATCGTTGCGGGGAGAGTCAAACATCACTGTTTCACCAACAAGAAACATCTCGAATCCTGTCTCTTTTCTAACGGAATCTTTAACTTCTTTAATCCTTGATGTCACATTTCCGCTGAAGGATTCTCCAGCATGATACAGATACACAGCTGGCATTCCTTTTATCCGGAAGTAATTCTTTCTGGCAAAATACTTCTGTGCGAGATATTTCAAGTCAGCCTCAAACTTGTTCTTGGTACTTGCATGATTTAGATTGACTTCCCCATGATCTTCACCGAGCAGCCTGTAAGGAACATCGTACACAAGGCCGATAGAAACATCATCAATCAGAGGACTCTCAAACAATAGTGATGTGTTAGAATCTGTTTTGGTATCTTTCAGAAAACTCAGAAATACGTTTCCTCCAAAACCGGTAAGCATGTCGATATGCCTGTTGACAACAAACATATCACTAGAATCATAATTTCCTAGAATCGGCATAACTGTGAACGGCCTTTGCCAAGCGCCATACGTCCACCAAGTTCCGTATTGTACTCCTACAGTCACGTCTTTGGCAGCAAACTTTTCGAATTCCCTGACGTAAGGAGTATCAGCATAATTCACAGTCTCTCTACCATTCTTGTCCTTGACAGTCACTGTGGCTCTGTATTGCCTGCCTCCGATCAAGTCTGCAATGTCTTGAGAGAAAGTCTGTTTCTCGCTTGTCCCAGTGAAGCTGTAAGATCTGTCTGGTTCACTCGCAAACGCTTGTTTCGGTATCTTCTGCGGATAAATAGTGTTGAAACCTAAAGTAACCTGCTCGTTGGAAGGATCTAAATTATCCACAGTAAAGCCAACTGTTCCATCGTACACTTTGCTGTTGACAGTCCTTGTAGGATTCCACTGCAAGTCTTCAATCGTCGTTGGTCCAATAATGGCCGCAGTAGTTGTCGTTCCTTGCTCATCTGTGTGCAATAAGCTGTTGACTAGACTTCTGAGTGCAGGGCTAAGATAGTACAGAGCACCGCCCACAACCACGCCGACAGCAACGCCGCCGACAACAACAAACTTTCTTCTGCTGATTCTAGTAGTTCGATCGTTCGAGACGCTGTCCGAATCCTTCAGGAAAATCTCGGCGTTCTTTTTATTGTCAGAAAAGTACAACCAACGTCAACCCTTGGGCCGCAACTCCAGTCTTGCTCCGTCCTTCAATCTCAGGTCGGAAACTTCCCTCGAATTCCCTGATTGACGGGAATTAATGCCAGAACCTATGCTCAATCCTATGTCTGGTCATAGCTTCGACCTATCGAGACATTTAAACCATATCATATGATACGTCATAGTGCGATTCAATTTGGCTAAGGACAAGGATCTAGAAAAGAAAGTGTTGGAGTATTTGAACAAGCAAGACTGGCCTGTAACAACCGAAATGGTAGCGAAAGAGCTGAATGTGTCTTGGAATACTGCTCAGACGCAGCTTTGGAAGCTCGCGGCAGCTCGTCGTGTGAAAACGAAGAGAGTCGGAAGGCAAAATCAGTGGATTATTTTCAAGAAATGATTTGAAATGCTACTCGAAGAAATACTGACTAGGTTAATTATGGGCAAATCCATTTGATCAGTGGTACGTATTGCGTGGCCTGAGAAGTATTTCGCTTTTCATGGTCATAGTTGCCTTATCTCTACTTGCCCCAATGCCCGCAGGAGCATCGGTAAGCAGGTTCCCTCTCGCGCATCATTATTATGTGCAAATCGAAATGTAATACGATGAGGGATGGCGACGACACCGATATTCCGTTGGAGTGGTGAATACTTTGGGTTCATCTCCGCCGACCGCCTGTTTAGCAAGGATGGAGAATACCTAGGCTGGATAGAAGACAACAATGTCTGGAATAAGGACGGAGAATACCTCGGAGAGATTGTGGACGAGAATTACGTGCTCAGAAGTGAGTCAAGGATAACACCGATGTCAAGGATTCCAAGAATTGAACCGATACCGCCCATTCCGCCGATTAGTCCGCTCGACAGGATCGGAAGGATTCCAAAGCTCGGATGGGTAGACGCACTAGATGATTTCAAGTAGAGACTGTATCCGATTGCTTCGTAATGGACTCGGGAAGACCTAGTCTAGGGATATTTTTCTTGCCCTCAGCCTCTCGAACGCCAACCCTTCCCTTGCAAATAACACACCCTCTTCCAAGATAGAATTTACTCAGTCCCACCATGCTCTCACACCGTAGGCTTCGTACCTGTCGAGCTCGTCCGGGTCAAGTTCCTTCAGCTTTCTCTCGATTGCGCGGTACATTGATTCCCTTTCCTCGTGCGTGTATGAATAATCATGGTCGCCTTCCTTCTTGATGTAGTTGCTTGCCTGATGATTCCAGTAGGGCGGGTTCACATAGCACACTGGCGAGCCCTCCCTGCCGAATTTTACGCTTGAGAGATATCCCTTGTTGTGAAGATACCTAAGCGCGTCAGCCAGCTCCTTACCTTGGAAGTTGTTGTACGATTCTATGTTCTCGACGGCGTCCGCCAACTCAAGAACACGTTCACCGTAAGCTTCCACTTTCGTGTCCAAGAACCTTGCAGGCATGTAAAAATCTTCGCCGTAAATTAGCTTCACGAGAAATTCCGTCGTATTGAGGGAATCAGTTGCCTCCAACAGTTCTTCAGTAATTTTCTTCTGCTTCTCCATGTACTCGTTCTGCTTGTCCTTCTCTCCGAATAGTATCGGCGGATTATCGTAGATGTTTTCACCGTCCATGTTATCACCTTGTTTCCCTCCTGAGCTTCACTTTGTATTCCGTGACAGACTTTGAATAGAGTGTGAGCTTGCTGATTTGCCTCACAAAAATCTGCATGTATGGATCCGCATCATTCTCTTCTTCCGCTTCCACCGATTTGCCTTCCAGATATGGAAGATTGTAGGCCAACGTAACATACTTGCTCTCAACCTTCCTCTGCGGTTCTTTTTCGTATTGCATTTTCAATCACCTAAACAGATGATGGATTTCGGATAGTCAATTGGTTGCGGACGGAGGGCGGTGCCGATACTGCCGATAATCGTATGTCAGTTCTGGGTGCTCGAAATGGCTAACCTTCTCTTGCGCCAGCGCCCCGCCAAGTCCCTGTTCTTCGTTTCCATAATGCTTTCAGCCTCCGGCGCGGAACTTACAAAGACTATCCTGTCCTGTGCCAGCATTATTGGCGCATCAACTCCGAGACTCAGAACACCCTCTTGAACAACTGTCCTCATCGTCTCAGCCCTGTTCAGGCGCAGGCCCTCTATGAATCTGTAGTCGTCGACCAGCCACTCCAGGAACAGCGACCCACTTAGCAATCGGTTGGACTGACACCATTTCAGGAATCGCGAATCTCCGATTATGGGAAAGTAGACGGCGTCGTTCAGAATCGTGAGGATGGCGTTTGCGGGGTCCATCAGTCCTGCACGCGCAGACTTCAGGATTATTGTGTAATTGTTGAAGTCCTTGTCCTTGATTTTGTCGTACAAACTGAACATGTCGGTTCCACGAAACCTGCGAGCGAACTCCTTGTGCGCCAGGAACTCATCGTAGAGCTCGATGAACGCAATCTGCATAGACTGGAAGGGGTCGCTGAGCTGGACGGAGGCGGTGTTCGCCATAATAATCACATTTGAATCGGGAACAGTGGCTATGTGGCAGGCCTCGTGCGAAAGTGTGGCTCTGATTTCACCCTCGCTCAGCGTACGAAAATAATTGTCATCGTAATTCAGCTCGACGTTGCGTTGGCCATCAAACACAACCTCTGCTTGTACCCTTCTCTTCACACCGAGCTTCAGCGAGCTGATAGGAAGGCCCATCTCTTTCAGGATCTGAGTGAAAATGTCACGCACTTGGTCTGTCGACAGATTCGATTTCTGGGGACGAGATGCATATATGCTTCTGGAGAATTCCTCGAAAGGCGTTCTACTCAAGGCAGCAGACTGTAGACTTTTCTTGGTCGCGCTTGGAAATCTGCGGACTTTGCCCTTGTGCGTAAGCATGTGACTTGCTAGCTCATCCTCCGGAATGTTCCTGTGGCACCTGCTGCAGATTACCAATCTTCGCGCTCCAGTCGTTGCTTACATCGGGTTGGAGACTGAAATATCCTTTAGAGGTTCTTCTTTTCCTCCTTAAGCAGTTCCAATGCTTCGATCAGTCTGTCGAGTATTTCGGGCGACTTTGCAAGCTCAGCAGTAAGTTTGTTGACCTTATCATCGAGGTCTCGCTTCTTTGGACTTAACTCTGCAGGGGTCATAATCTCCGCCAACTTCTCTTCATTCATCGGAAACGCACACCTGTTGCAGAACAGCGAGTCCCTCGGATTCTCAAACTCACATCGTTTGCAGATTTTGATGAGCTGAGGCTTCTCAACGACCTGCTGAGCCGCTTTTTTTGTGCCAGTCATGATCTCCCATGTTTTTGACTGAATCTTTGGTATTACTGATTCGGAAAGATGTTCGTATACCGCAGGCATCTTCGACCCCTCCGCCCAGTGGTGTTTGTATCGCCTGTAGGAATCCGGCAGACCGTTGTTCGCGTCCTCAGTCGACGAAACATGCTTCAGAAGATGGAGCCACACCCTTCTCTTGTATCCGGCTTTCTTTACGCATTTTATGAAAGCTGTCCTCGCTGCCGAGTATGTCATCTGCTCGGGCGTGTTCCGGTTAAGCAATGGCCAGAGCGGAGCTTCTTTGTCGTTGCGGAATGGATGCTGGTTCAGCCACAGTGCAAGAGTCTTAGCGGACCACGTAAGAATCAGCGGCAACTCGCTGCCGGTCTTTCCGTCGCAATGCAATATCGCGCCTGCATCGTTGAACCTGACTTCTCCCACTTTGACTGTGAGTATCTCGCCTATCCTACAACCTGCGTCAAGCTCGCACTGAAAAAGCGCCTTGTCTCTCAGGTTTGTAGCAAATTCTGTTATCCCTACGCATTCCTCGAAAGGCAGCAGGTCCTCTGCTTTCACCGCTACCAGCGGGATCTTGTTCATCTCTATCCATTTGACTTCGTGCGGATATTCGTGCTTCGAGCAGCCCTTGAGCCACGGGTAAAAGCTCTTGATGATTTTCCTGTACTTGTTCTGGGAATTAGGATGAGTGTGTTTCTGGTTGATCCTGAATACGAGGTTTTCGATATCCTGCACGGTCGCGTCTTCGAACTTCTTGTTCAGCATCCTGGACATTTCGTTGAGTCTGACGAAATCGATCACGATTGTGGCAAGGGCAACCTTGGTGCTGCGCACTTTGTAGTATCTTGTAAGGGTCTCCTTGTTATGCGGATCACTTTCAAGGAGCGCAAGTTGCTTCTCCAGATTCCTCCGCAATGGGTAGATTAGTTCTGCTCTGCTCATGATTCACCTTTGCATCTTGGTTCATACCATGGTTACGGAGAATAGAGCATGCCGTTACTGCCGATTCCACTCACGGCCCGCAGGAACACGCCGTGCCGTAAGGGAATTGAACTTCGGCTCAATTGGACCCGAAGTCGGTTCAGCTCTGCCTCAAATTCCCAACCATGAAATTCGTGAATTGCCGCCGAAACATATCGGCACAAATCGGCAACTGAATTCTATTGCATTTCAAATCTTAAATTGATTTGTATATTGGAAAATATGCGTCACAACATAATCTTTCAGGTTCACAGTTCCTGACGGGTATCGGTATCCTTTCGCATCGGCAATCAATACGGAACCAGGCCTGCAATACATTTCCATAAATCACGAGTGGTTGAGTGACAGCAGAAATTCCAGAAGGCGCACAGCATGACACAGGAAAAGGGAAGCTCCTAGGCAGCGTTTGGGATTTCGGTTCGATTGCTCCTGCGGTTGAGAGAAGGCATTACCTGTGCAACGACCACCCTGCAAAGATGAAGCCTACTCTGGCGAGGGCGATCCTTCGGATATACGGGGAAGGCCCAGTTCTCGACCCTATGGCGGGAGTAGGGACAACCCTCGTCGAAGCAATGCTCCTGGGAATGGATGCCGTTGGAATCGAATATGAGAGGAAGTTTGCAGACCAGGCGAACATGAATATCGACCATGCGCGGAAATCATTTTGTGGATGCCATCTTGGAAATGCTGTCTGCATCCAGGGCGACGCAAGGAAGCTCGATTCAATCAGTCATCCCTCGAGACCGGCTCGGTTCAACTTCATCCTGTTTTCCCCGCCCTACGGCGAGCAGCACGGGAAGGGAGGAAGCATATTCAATGCGGACGGTACAGTCACCGAGAAATTCCGCAGCAAGTTCTCCGGCTCCAGAATCAGAAGAAAGGGCTTCTTGGATGCCTCATCGCCGAACAACATCGACAATGTGGCTCACGGACCGGCATACCTCAACGAGATGCTGACGGTCTATTCCCAGTGCTTTAGGATGCTTGCAGAGGAGAAGTTCATGGCCATAGTTGTAAGGGACATACGCAGGAATTCTTTGACCGTTCCGGTAGCGGCTGACACAATAGAGCTATGCAGCCAAGCTGGATTCGAACTTTTTGACATCATAATCAACAAGACGCATCTCCCCTCGTTCTGGATGCTTAACAGGGCACTGAAGGATCAAGCCAGCGGAATAATGCATCCTTTGAGGAATCATGAGTACGTGCTGATATTCCGAAAACATGTCTAATCTGTTCATGCGCAGCGGAACGACTGGAGTCGTGGCGAAAAAGCTTGGAAGAAATTTCATCGGAATTGACATCAAGAAAGAGTACGTCGAGATTGCGAGAAACAGAATTAATTGCACTGCCGAGCCGTCTAAGACTTGATTTGTTTCAGAAGACTGTCAAGCGAGGCAAGCTTCCTGCCCTCGAACACAACCGACCACAGCAACATTCCGATAATTTCGTTCTCCGTTGACCGTATCTCCCTCTCTGTCTTTTCATGATCCAGCTGCTCGCGCACTGACATGTCGATCGTTTCGAAAAGTTCCCTCATCGCATCTATCGCCTTTGTGTCAAGTTCTATTGTCTTGTCTGACCCGCGAATCTGCTTCAAGTCTGCCATGTTATCGTCCTAATTCCCTAAGATCTCGTACACTCTTCCCTTGTTGGTCCCAATCGCTTTGACCAGATTCTTCTCGCACAAATCCTTCATGTAATTTCTGAAAGTTCTCTCCGCCTTTGAGAATTTTGTTCTTTCGCAATACATCTTGTACAATTGCCCGCCCTGAACGCTGTGTTGTTCCTTGAGAATTTCGAGGATCATCTTCTCGTCGTAACTGATGGTTTCGCCTGATGGCAGAAGTTCCGGAATGTCTGTTTCATCCACGCATTCCTTTTTCTCTCTAACAGCTTCCAGCGTTGCAGCCAACAGCAAGGTTTCGCCGTACATTATGTTGCCATTCGATAGCTTCGCAACCTTCGTCGCCAACGATTCTGTGTAAAGTCCTTCTCCTATCAGATGCCTTGCCTTCGAGTGGAATATCTTGACGAGCTGCTCCTGCGTGTAATCTTCAAAATGGATGGTGTTTGCGAAATAGGACTGCGCCGACGGACTCAGCCTGCCAATCGGCTTTGCGTCGTCCGACACCAGGATAACTGTGAATCCCATCTCGATCATATTGTCTACAATGCCAGTCTCTTCCAAAGCCTGAAAGTGGTCGAGCACAACAACCTTGAAGTTCGTTCGTTCAAATCTTTTCAATGCCGCTTTGAGCTGCTGAAGAATATCGTAGTTGGATCGTATCTCGATGACTATCTTAGCGGACACAAGGTTTGCATTGATCTGGCTTATGAGTTCCTTCAGAACTGCGTGCACTGTCCTGCATGTGGAGCAGCTGATGTAAAGAGCCTTGTTCCTTGCGTCGCTGAACTTCTCGATCGCACGCCTTACCGCTGTCGTCTTGCCTGTTCCAATAGAACCATAAATGAAGGTGTGAACTCCGTTTGTCATGCTCACCAGTATTTTCTCTACCTCTTCCTCCCTGTAGAGCAGTCTAGTCTCGGTTTCTCTCAGCGTCTGGAAGTTCAGTTTCAGCTTGTGTTCTGCTATCATAATGACGTGTTGGATTGTTGATACTACATTGGTTATGCATGGGGATGTTTGCCGATACGGCCGAAATATCCTGTAATCTAATGTATGATGACCTTGGCTCTTATTGATTCGGAATCTTGGGACTATTCCCAAACTACGTTTCTGAGGTGCCTCGTTTCATGCCGAATGTAATCTTTAAGCTATCATATCAACATAATTACTAATATGAAACAAAGTGTTGTGGCATTGTCCAAATATGAGAGATTGTTTCTAAGATCTCTCCTCGAAGACGGAAGCAAGTCGGATGCGCAGATAGCAAGAGAGACTTCGATGGGCAAAGCAACTGCCAACCGAATCAGGAAGGACCTTGAAGACAGAAAGGTCATCACTGAATATCTTCCGGTCGTCGACTTGGATATGATGGGAATCAATGTGTTCATGCTTGTCTTGTTCCATTGGAAGCGGTACAAAGACGAGAAACTGACAGAAGGCATGCTTTCGCATCTTGAGCATGACCCGCACGTCGTGTTCCTTGCGTCCGGCGAAGGTTCGGGATTTACTCACGTTCTGTTTCTTGGTTTCACCGATTTGTCCGAGGCCCATATCTACTTCAGCAGACTAAGAAAGAAGTATGAAGATGTAATTGACAACACTCTAACATTTTTCACGCCTACGAGCGAGATAAAGAAGCAAGACTACACCGAACTGGTTAGATCAACTTTAAGATAAGAAAAATCCAAAAAATTATGTGATGAGATGAGAGGGTTCGCAATAATATGCATGAGTTTCATGGTTTTCCAGTTACTCAGTGTTGCTTCTGTTTTTGCAATTTCAGTCACCATAACCCCTGCTGGAAATTCTCACACTTCAGTCGCCGACCAAAGCTGTGGGCAAAATATCCCAGCTCAATTTACGGTCAACGACAACGGCAACGGGGGCGTCCTATGTTGGTATTACACCAATGAAGATACGACGAAAGTCAAGCTAACGCCTACTTGTGTAAGGCCAGGGACCTCGGCGTCTAATCTCAATGCGTATGTGAGAATGCCCTCATCTGGGTCTAAGATCGTTACAGTTCAATTGGAATGTTTTGACTTTTGGAATGTCATTAGCGATACGTGTCAGGATTCCTATTCCTACGATAATGCCCTCACCAACAAATATTCGTGTGCTAATGCAAATGGAATTGGATGCGGTGGGAATACGATTGCTCCTCGGTATTGGGATTTAAGTTGCGCAGCAATAACATTCACGATTAGTCCTTCACAGGGCACGCTAAACCTGCTAAATGGCAAGTCTCAAACAGTTACCATAACTGTTACCAATACAATGTCTAGTTATCCAATCAATTGCGACCAGGGCATAGGCTCAGTTTCCGCTGGAGGTTCAAATACAAACTACAAGGTTACTGTAACCGCTCCTTCTACAGGTTCTGGCCAGACAACACAAACCGCAACAGTGACATGTACGTGGCAAGGCGGAACTTCCAGTACACAGTCAACTGTCATTACTGTCAATTATCAATCCAATCCCTGTGATGCAGCCTTAGCAGATGCGAGGACTGGAATCAGTGATGCCCAAACGGCTATTTCAAGTGCTCAATCCAAGATAAAAGAAGCGAACGATCTAGGCGCAGACGTGACAGCTGCTCAGGCTTCATTGAATCAAGCAAACAGCGACCTGTTAACGGCTCAGTCCGGTCTTGCGACAGCTCAATCAACGTGTAATTCTGGAAATACTGCGACCGGAGCAAGTCAAGCCAACAACGCGAAAACATCAGCCAGTCAGGCACAGACCGAAGCCACCAATGCCCTTAACTCTGCTCAGCAGGCAGTAACCACTTTTCAGCAGAAGAAGACCGATGCCTCAAACAAAATTTCTGATGCGAATTCTGCGTTAGACAATACGGGACTCATGGCCAACAAGGCCGATAATGTTCTTCAAAATGCTACAGCTCTCAACGCTGCGCTTCCGCAAGCATTAGGTGGATTGGACCTGGTGTCACAGAAGTCCAATATCGCAACTGCAAGAGCGAAGCTCGACCAAGCCAGGCAATACATCAAGGATGCGCAAACCGCATTTGATCAAAAGAATTTCGATTCGGCGAAGTCTAAGGCCGATTCCGCACTACAGCTGGCGAACGACGCGAACTCGCTCGCTACCGACTCGTTCACCAAAATCAACACAGTTATGGGAACATTGGGCGTAGCTGCTAACGACTATCTAACAGCTAGCTCGGAGATTAGCCAGACAGATGGCATTCTTACCAAAATGGACTATGTTATCAGGAGCGTCGAAAAATGGGGCGTCAATCTAGGCGAAGCCAAGCAGATTACTTCTGATGGAAAGTCTAGCATAGATCAGGCCAAGGACTTGCTTTCTCAGGCCAAGAACAGATTACAATCCGGTTCGACTGATGCTTCTGCGAAAGCTATCGAAGCAAGAGACAAAGCAGCAGAGCCAGCTAACAGACTGAACAGAATTGTTTCATCGATAAACACTCAAACCCAGAGTGCGATGGAAAAGGCCCTCTCCGATGCCTCGGGCAGGATCAATTCGGCGGAGGCGAACGTGAATGGTGCCGCTGGAACTTACATGGCGACTCAATCTGAAGTGATTGCGGCCCAGAACGACCTGACTTCTGCGAAATCCTATCTTTCGAACGCGACGAGTGCCAGTAAAGGTGCAGCACAAGCAATAGATTTGACGTCTTTTTTGGACAAAGCATCCGTTACTTTTTCTGCGCTAGAGCAGCTTCAGAGCAAAGTCCAATCAGCAGACACCCATGCCAACAATGCGAAGTTGGGACTTTACACGACTGTGGGAGGCGCCGGTGCGGTTGCTGCAGGAGCGGCTGGTGGGGGATTCCTGTTCTGGAGAAAGAAGCGCAAGAGTCAACCTGCAGCTGAAGGCACGAAAAAGAAAGAGTCAGATGAGCGCACTGAGAAAGCTGAAAAGCCTACAGACAAGAAAGGAGAGCATCGGGCAAAAGGAAAACCGAAAGGGAACTTTTGCGGCAACTGTAGAATGAGGGTCGAACAGAGCGTAAAATTCTGCCCGCGATGCGGCAAGAGGATTTGACGTTGGCGGTATCTCATGCTACCATTGATTCTGCTCACATTCGGCGTATTCCTCACGCTCTGGATTGGAGACTTTTACCTGACTTGGAAAACTGCTAAGCGGGTCGGATCATCGGTCGAATTAAATCCGATAATGAAAAGCCTACTGAAATTCCGCGGGAAATATCTGGTCGTTTTCAAAGCCGTGGAGCTAGGTCTCTTCTTTTACCTGTTATACTATCTTACTTCGTTCTCAGGAACAGTGCCTTTCTACACTCTCTTGGGATACATTCTATTCTACGGATTCCTTGTCGCCAACAATAACAAGGTCTGTTATGATGTGACCGGAGAGCAGAGTTCGTCAATCAACTACATTTTCGTTGCACTGATTTTCTTCGTTACTGTATTCATCTATCTCAACAATCTGCTGTATTCGAACCTAACGACCTCTTACTATGCCATTTCAGGATGCAAGTCGTCGTTCAACGATCTGTACTGGTCCTGTCAGAAGCAAAATGCAACTGGCAGCGCGCAGCTTCCGGGCGACCTCGGAAACATACTTTCGACACTCAACTTGACAATTATGAAACCGTGGTGAGCATGAACCGATGGAATATTTTTCTTCTCAGTGGTTCGATAATGCTTCTGGTAGCTATTCACGTCTCGCTTGCTGCCCTGAACATTGACTTCCGCGTAGACGTAACTAAGACATCATTTTTCCCAAACGAAACAATACCAGTCAATCTTTCCATCATCAACCGAGAAGTAACGTTCCCTGCGAGAAACGTATCAGTCGCCCTGTTCGTGGGGCGAAGGGTGTTCAATTACAATTTTCCCGATCTCAGCGCTGCGCAATCCGTGGCGAACTCCTTGATACTTCCAGAACAGCCGCCTGGGACTTACCTCCTGCACGGTGTCATGAATTACACGGGCTACTTTGGAGAGAAAGCGAGTCTAGACACCTACAGCTCTTTCGAGGTGACATATCCGCCTGTTGCTAGGTTGCCCAGAAACGTCTACATCAAGTCCATTGATTTGCCGGATAATGTGACCGCTCGCAAGACTTACACTGTCAATGCAAGAGTTGCAAACGACGGTGACATACCTGCGGATCTGACAGTCGTGATTGAGTCGCTTGATGCTAATGTCTCCAAGAATACTCATCTTGATCCGCATCAGACAACGGATGTTTCATTGGATGTGCTATTCTATAATCCTGGAATTTCTTTGGTTGAGGCGAAACTCTACGCAGCGGTTGACGACATCAAGTATCTCATGAATTATGATTCAAAGAATGTCTATGTGAAGGAAAACAAAGTTGCCAAGCTTGAACTCGACAGGACCGAGCTGGTCGATGAGGCAGACGGAGAGATTAACCAGAACGATAATGTCGAACTCAACATTTATTTGAGTAACTCTGGCAACGACGCCGCCAATATAGGGAAAAGTGTCCTATCCTCTCCAGTTCCAGAAATTACAGTAAAACAGTCAGTAGACTATAAGCTCATACTAGCGACGGAAGTCCTAGGAAGAGTATTCGAGATTGAGACAAAGAATGCCAAAGTCGGCAAATACAATCTAACTTTGGACGTTTCTTACTCGGATTCTTCGTCCAGCTTCAAATCTATCTTCTCTTTCCCTGTCGATGTGGTGAAGGATGGGTGTTCTGCAGATGACCAATGTGCGACTGACGAAAGATGTTCAAATCGCATATGCACTAAAATCGATTGCGGATACTGTCAACATGCGACCAATCACATCTGTATTAGGTACCAATGCTGTAGCGACGCAGAATGTGGCACCGGTCAATTCTGTGATGTGGACAATACATGTAAGCGAAAAATATGTGCAGATGTATCCATCAAGGGGAACTCGGCTGATAAGCTGGACATCGTGTTCGTTGGTGGCAACTATTCCGAAGACGGGATGAGCCAATTTGAAAACGATGTGAAAGCGCATTCCGACAAGATACTTTCCGTATACCCGTTCAGTGCTTACTCGGACAAGATCAATGTTCGAAGGATAGACAAGTTTGTCGATCTAGGTTGCAAGATTTACGGTGACAGGTGCCTGTCCTGCGATAATGCCAAGGTTACTGAGCTCGCATCCTACTGCCCCTATGACAAGGTCATAGTGATTGTGAACACCGACAGATGGGCTGGATGCGCCGGTCTGTACGGTACAGCCGCTGCTTCAAGTCGGTATCCGTACATCAGTCTCCATGAATTTGGACACAGTTTCGGCGGCTTGTGGGATGAGTATAGCTATGGTGGCAATGGGAGTTCCGCCTCCAACTCACCGAACTGCGATGACCAAGTCGGCTGTCCTAAATGGAATAACATGTCAGGTACAGGTTGCTTCAAAGAATGTACAGCAGACAACTTCTTCCGATCAATCGCATATGGCATAATGAGAACAGTGTCCGATGTCTTTGGCAAGTTAGATGAAAATCACTTGATTCAATCACTAAACAAATACAAATGATAGTTATGGTGGAAAAATCCTGGGTATTCATCGGCGTATGTCTCGCTTCTCTGATTCTGGGACTTTCTGTGGTACATGCCCAAAGCCATGAGAACAAGGTCTACCTGATAGATCTGAACTACGATGCAGGAGTTTTGTCCTTAAACGATGTGGTGACTAAGGCAGGTTTCCCTCCTGAAACGCCAAGCCAGTCAACACAGGCTTGGAGGATTGATCTGATATCGTTCCAAGATCAGGTACTATACAGCTCAACCTTCGATATACCCAACGTGCTTCTGCAAGTTCCGCCTCTTGAAGGAGAACCCGCTGGTGGTGGCCCAATCATATTAGAAAATCTGAATTTCTCCATTATAGTTCCATATTACCCGAATGGCAGAGATGTCAACATATTCGCCAACAATGGCACACTCGTCCTTTCTGCGGATGTTTCGCAGTTCGCGTCTTGCAATCTAGACTCAATCTGCGAACATAATGAAAACTATCAAACATGCCCTGAGGATTGTGCACCAGTGGCGTCAAGCAATCTAGGTGGAACGGGAATTGTTCAGTCGAATTTGATGTATCTCGTCGCACTGGTAACAGTGATCGCAGTGTCCGTGCTGGTGTTCATCATCAGAATGAGAAAGAAGTGAGTTAATGAAGCGAACAATTGTAGCGCCGGCACTTTTTGCAGTTCTTGTTCTATTGATTTCTCAATGGGTTCTTGCCCAAATCAGTATAGTGACACATGTTGGACAACCAAAGATAGTATCATTAACTATGTCTGGCAATTCCATAAATGCTGTCGTGCAAAATGCAGGAACTGATTACGGGGCCTTCAATGTATTCGTCCAAAATTGTACCAATGGAGCCACTCAGTTCAGTGCTATAGTCACGGGTCCCACTACGCTTCAGCCAAATGAAATTGCGAATTTCACTCTAGACCTAAGTGGTGGCAGTGGCAGCGGAGTTTGTACAGTTGTTGCCCAGGATTACTCAGACCCGAGCCACAGAGATGTCGCATCTATTTCTTATGTGCAAGTTGAGTTTACTGAGATTAGAATGTGCGACGAGGGAAAACTGGACGTTGATAGTGCTGTGTACTCTCAATCAATCTGGAAGTGTGTAAACAACAGACTAGTATTTTACAAGAACTGTCCCTTTGGAGTAACCCCCGGGACCACAGAGGAATGGACTTGCTCACAACCCCCCATGGGTTGCGTTGGAGTGAGTCAGACCGCTGGTGACACGGGTGCTCAATGCTGCTCTGGCTTAACATTGAGGAGTGACGGAGCATGCGTGAATGCCCAATCGAATGATACTTCATTTAATCCTCTTGGATTTGTCGTCGGCGTCGGTTTGTTAGTGGCGTTCGGTCTTGTCATGAGAAGCAAGAACAAAAAAGAGGTTATGCCAGATCACGGAGAGGAAGCAACAGAAACACAAAAAGGAAGGGTAGTAATTTGTCCAAGCTGTGAGACCGAAAATGATTATTCGAATAAGTTCTGTGAACAGTGCGGAAAACAGATTAGAAACTCCTAGGGTTCCCATAATTTCCTGGCTTTCAAGATAAACTGAAGTCAGATATGCTCAGATCATTCGGTCGTATCGGCATCCTCCTCTCTCGACAACCGAGAATATTCCAGCAGTCCAATCCTTTCTTTGGTGATGTTCATGAAAGCATACTGTGCAAGGTGCGAGGAACTAAGAACAGACTCGGGCGAAGATGCTTGGGGCTTCATTTGGTACGCAGGCGCACCAATCTGCCAACGCTGCCAATCTGTAGTTGAGTTCCAGCCAAACGGACAAGACAACGAGACAGAAGAAACAGAAGAAGAGGAAGAGTTAGAATGAATAAGATACAATCAACAAGGATTGGTAAGATAAATGAACGTATTCACTTTTGCCAGGATAGGGGATCGTCATTCCAGCGAAGCGCTGGGTGAGGCGAGTGGTTCTTGCACCTCATGACATTGCACGTGCCTTCAAGCTGTTCACGAAGATTTTGCTGATGGCGATTATGCGTGCCCTGATAGATGTCATGCTGCCGGGACCCTAACTCAAGACTTCATCGATTTAACGACAGGTTCGATCAATCATGGAGATCGTTACTGCCTTCGAGGGAGATTTTTGATTAACGAGTATGTCTTGACCTTCACGATTCTTTTGTCTATGTAAAGATCAACCAGTTTCTTATTCATCGCAAACTCGTATTTGGCAGGATACAATTCGGACAACCTGTGGGAGCCGACATGCTTGTAGACAGCCCACATCAGCGTTCTACGCCCCTTCATGCTGCCAGCAAAAGGCTTGCTGCAAACTCTGCAAATCAGCTTCAAACCCGCTTCTGTTTTCATAATTATAAATTTGGAGAAATTAACAGTTTTTGATTACCTTGCATGCAATGCTTCCGTTCTCGTATACTTTCAGGACAGTTTTCATAGAGTCTTCGCTAATTTCTCTGTAAATCATGTCATCGCATATCATGTTGTAGGATTTTGGTGTGGAGCATTTTTCCATATTCAAGTAAAAGCTTGTCAACAGCCAGACTGCGGACAAAGTCACTAAGAATATGCCGAACAGGAATAGTTTCGGATGTCTAACACACAGCTTCATAATTCTAATTGAGCTTTTGTTTTATATTATTCCCATAGTTTGGTGCAGCTAATTCAGTATGGTATCGGCACATTCTCCCATTCGCAATTGTGAAGCCCTACGTACGTTGAAATTGAATTATGGAATGGAATTTTCCGGAGCCGCACGAGGACCCTCTGTACCAGAAGCATTACGACCAGAAGTACGGCAAGGGGGCATTTGAGCGGGACTTCAGGCAGAAGAAAGAAGAGGAAACCGAGCACGACGTTAGAACTCAAGCTGATTTCTCCGAGCTAAGTTCCCCATTCAAGCAACACTGGAACAGCGAACTCAACATCGGCATTCTCGAAAGGAAAGGAAAGTTCATCGGCGTCTGTGTGCTTGCTGCAAAGGAAATCACCGACAGGGAAAGCTACGTCAGAAAATTCGGGCTGGACTTTCGCAAAGATATCCAGTGGAACGCTGCCTCAAACCTGATAGAGCATTTGTCGCGCTCTCCATTGTTCAAGGTCGTACTGGTAACTACCAAGAAAGTTCCATTCCAACTCGTACCAGACGTACCGGAAAATCTGCTCGGACGAAAGAACTGGGCGGACAGGAACTACGAGTATCACAAAGAGTCATTCGAATCGGTCAACAAGGATGTGAAAGCAAGCAAAGAATTCGGCATGTTTCCTGTGTCTGATGAACTGCGCAACAGGCAGAAAGAGGAAGCACTGAACGCTGCAAGGTTTCTCGACAAATCCAGAACGATAGGCTCGCAGATGCAGGAACACCTGAAGCAATACAGAGCGATAAAGGAAAACATCTTCGCAGCAGCCCTCTTCTTCTACATCTACACGAGCATACACGACACGTTCGAGAAGGCTGTTGAGGAAATCAAGTCGAGGAAGGATGCGGCCAAGAAGGAAGCGGCGAATACTTACTTCGTGAAATGCTCTGATGTAACTGACCCTCTGATAGTTTTCAGTCCATCATTTCCTCCGTACTGGGATGAAGTGAGCAAGTACTACAATCTGGTGTTGGCGAAGGACGTTGGCAATTTTGAATCTGACAAAGGAGTTGCCATGGTTCTAAAGAAAATGTTCACGACAGCATTAGAATTGCCAAAGGAAGAGTTTGCGATAGAAGAGAAGATACACATTCCTACAGACGAGGTGAGCATAGAAGGGCCAAGGAAAGCGTTCATCGGTTATGTCATGGAATCAGTCGTCAAGAATCAAGTAACCAAGAGAAGAGTGTACTTTCCCCTGGACTATCTCACTAGGCACGCCATCGCTTACGGTGTAACTCGATCCGGAAAGAGCATGCTCTCGCTGATTCTGATTAGGGAAGCGCTAGCAAACGGAATCAAGGTTGTTGTTTTCGATCCTCATGGAAGCATTGCCAACCGGCTCAAACCGAAGGATAGTCTGAAAGTTCTCACGGTTAGCGGAGAGATAACTGACAAGCTCAAAGAAATCTACGATACTTCTAGCACATGGAAGGAAACATCTACGCTAAGATTGCTTGTTGTTCTTGACGAAACGAAATTACTCAGGGCTAGAAACCTTGTCAACTGTCTGAACGAATTGGGAAAGCGTGGCGTCGGGTTTCTGCTAATCACGCAGTATTCAACGAGTCTGCCTCCTGAAGCTAGGAACGTGGGCACTTACTTCATACTTTCAAGCATGACTGAGGTAGAGATGGAGAGGTTTAGAGAGGTCACGCTTCATCCGAGTTCTAATCTGATTTCAAGATTGCCTAGAGCGACCAGCTTTCTGTTCAGTCCGTACTTTTACCCGGAGCCGTTTTTCGTGAGGCACAGGTTAATCGAGTGAAGTGGGAAAATCCCACTATGTCTCCATATGCAATAGGTGGGAAAATGGGATGGATTGTGAGATTGGATGAAAAAGGAAGGATTGTCATTCCACAAGAAGTCAGAATCAAGCTGAATCTGGAGATTGGGACGATTCTTCGTGTTTCGGTTGAGGATGCGTCTGTCGTGTTAGAGAAAGTGGAATCAGGCGAAGCGCCTAGTTCGATTTCTTCTTCTAGTTCAACAAACTTGACGGAGCTTGGGAAGTTCCTGAAAGCCTGACAGATAATTCTACCAAATCACCCGATTAGCGCATTGATAAATTCTTGTGGCTAAATAGTAATTGAAGACCATAATGAAAGGAAGAACGGAGAAAGCTGTACCAGAAGCAGTCGCCGCCAAAATCAAAGAATTTCTGCTCTCGAAGGGCGCAGCGGAAGATGCAGAACTAAAAGGCAGGAGCGAGCTTTGGCGGCTCCGGTATGAAGGCTCTGTCTTCACTTACTATAAAACGGGGTCATTGTATTTTTCAGGAGGCGAGAACGATAAGCTCGACCAAGTCTACGCAAGAATTTCTGAACTTCTTGGACGGAAATTGGAAGAACCGGAGAAGTCCGTACTGATCGGCCTTGATGAAACTGGTAAAGGCGAGGTGCTTGGTCATTCTGTTCTTTGCGTGGTAAGGATTACCAAAGATATTTTGAAGCGTCTCGATCAAGTTCTGAGCACTGTAGACACTAAGAAACGAAAATCTTTCGCCTACTGGGATTCACTCGGCAGAGAGATGGACAAGTTCAGAAATCGAGGCATGGTGTACGAAATTGAGACAATTCCTCCTTGGGACGTGGATAGATACAATGTGAACAAGATAATGGATGTTGTCTACCAACGCCTGTTGTCACGAGTACTTCTCGGCGTCAATCCTTTAGAGTGCCGTGTAATTCTCGACGATTACGGCACGGGGAAGAACCTCAGCGAATATTTCTCAATGTTGCACAAAGCTGGTGCTGAGGTCAGAGTAGAATCGAAGGCCGATGAACACTATGTCGAGGTCAGGGCTGCAGCTGCGACAGCAAAATGGAGACAGCAAATGAACATGCGCAAGCTGAACGAAAAATTCTCTCTTCCAGACGCTCCGATTGGCAGTGGAAATGCTGGAGACCCTGTGACTCTGAAGTGGCTTCATGAATGGAAGAAGAGCGGCAAGGAGTGGCCATGGATTGTAAAAACTTCCTTCAGTACCGTCCGCACAATTGATGGCTTGAAAGGAAGAGCACGAAAGTCAGACCCACCGATTAGGCATGAACTACTCAGCACAGACTCCCGAAAGTCGTTTCGCGAGGGTTGTCTCTCGACTTCGTCACTCACTATAGTATGCCCTGGTTGTGGCGTAAATGCCTCTGCATGCAAGCTAACTCCAGAGACCAACGGCGAGCTTGTAGGAAGATGCGTCAACTGTGATGAGATCATAAGAGACCTAAGTACTACACTACGATACTATTGTGGGTTCGTGCTTCCTGATTCGAGTGTTTTGATTGCCGGCTCGATATCTCGTGACCTAGAGCGGAAAGGATTCTTCGCAGGGTTTACACTGCTGTTTCATCCTCTTGTCAGAAAGGAAACCGATACTCCAGGCGGCAAGAAGGAGCTTGAACGTCTCGGCGATTTTTCGGCGATGGGCAGAATTGTGTTTCACACTGTCGAGGGCAAAGAAGACATTGACAAAGCTCAGCACGATCTGGCATTAATTGCAAATGCAAAGAACAATGACGCTATTCTCGTTACTTTTGACAGAGGCATGTATGGCAACGCAGTTTCCCAGGGTGTTTTCTGTCTTACGATGAAGACATGAATTGCTGAATTCCCTTCAAGCTTTTCGACACACACCGGGAAAACAGTTTGACGTATGAGCCCATCAGAGCTTGTTCAATTCCTTTTGTTTTCTCACCAGCTTCATGAGGTAGTCAGCAAATAGTATCATCTTGAGCGCGTCTTCTTTCGGCATGTCTGCCTTTCTATGATGCGCAGGATTCCTCAGCCAAAGAATCGCCCCTCTGAAAACAAAGTTTAAGCCGTCTCGCTCAGCGTTCACAGATCTATTGAATAGTCCCTTTTTCGCAGCCTCGGAGACAACATCTATTCCTACTAGATGATCAGGCAATTGCAACTCTTGCTTGATGAAGTTCTCCAATGTCAGATATGCCTCTCCAACGTGAGTCCTGTAGGGTTTTCGCAAGGGAAAGCAATCTCCCTTAATTACCGGATCGATGTCAAGCTGATCAAGCGCCTTTTCCAAGTCAACTACTTTGATGACTTCCTTGGCCGCAGGTTCTTCTGTATGTCTGGGACGTGCTTTTCTGATTCCTTTCTTCTTCAATTCAGAATCTATATTGATCGTTCTCATTAGAGGCGTCTGTCGGTAGAAACCTCGCTTTCCTTCAACCAATTCGTTTGCGCTCATATCATTAAGAACGCCAGAACAGTAATCCTCGTTTGCCTTAACCTCCTTCGCGACTTCTTTGTAGGATTTTCGTTTCCGGACTGCCTTTAGAATTGCTATTTTCTTGGGTGACCCGGAGCAAATCTCTCTCAAATTGTTGACGAGGGTCGCGCGCTCAGGCATAAGTTAGTCACTGTGTATTTTCCTCGCTCGTGTCCCCTTTCTTCTTGGATCGAGGATACAATCGAGTGAGTTCGTTATCGGAAACTCCCATTATCTTGGCTACTTGCTTCACATTGGGTGTGCGTTTCAGGATGATACCGGCGAGCAGGTTCTCTATTATTTCGAGATGCTCTTCAACCTTCTTTGCTTTCTTTGGAATCTTTATCACCTCTTCGGCCAGATTTTTTCTTTGGATTAATTAGATGGCTTATTGCAGATTGGTCTACGCCTAGGACTTTGGCAACTTCGTTAACGCTGACTTCATTCTTCACAGCAATCAGAATCAGAAGTTTCTTGATGTCCCTAAGCTCTTTCAGTTCTTCGCCCATCAGTTGGTGCCTCCCCACTAATAAATGACTGACGCTTTGAGAATAAATAGTTTGATAGTGGAAGCTTAGTTTACGAAATCCTTGGAAGTTCTTGGAATTCTGACGCTCAGATAGTAAAATTGCCTTACGAACTCACCAAGCAATACGAAGTCTGGGACTGCCTCTACTATTTTGTTCTCCATGTGAAAATCGGTCTCTCTCTTTCTCTTAATAGGGCCAACACCTCTGCCACATCTGAACAAATCTTCAGCATCGGCACTTCAATCATCAAGTTGACATCCTCTATTCTGGAAAAGGCCCGGTAGTCAGTCTTCAGACCGATAATCCGTTTTCCCAAGCAGTGCGCATATCCTAATTCAAAGGCAACGCCTGACTCCACGTCCATTCCATCTAGAATCGCAACGACAATATCGCTCGACCTGAGTGCAGAGATATCAGTTCTGAAAATTCGGTTCTTCTCCGCCAATGTTCCTTTTTGGATGAATGGAGATTCCTGCGCAATCCATACGTCATATCCCTCTTGCCTCAAAGTTGATGCAATTTCCATGTTGAAATCCCGTTCTGACTTGCTGAACAAGGGTGCCGCTAGAAACACCTTGTTATGCTTTTTCATGAAAACTAGTTTTGTTTTGTGAGGGCTTAAAGCTAAGGGTCACGGGTGATAATAATAAAAGAACTCAACACAAACATATCATTAAGGTTGATATTTTGTCAGAAAGCCTTGAGGAACGCTTGAAGTACGCTCAATTCAATCAAACGGACTATCAAGTTCTTGGAAAGTTAGTTCAGCGAGCGATTGATCGTGGCGTTGACATTCAAAACGAACAGAAAATTCTTGGCGGAATCACGAAGCGAGCCTACGAAATATTGAGCAGAGGGTCATTCTTGAAGACCTTTCCTCAAGCAAAGGTCGATTTAGGAGAATTTAGATCAAGGTGCACAATTGGTGTTGACGGAAGCTTCTACCCTGCTGGAGGAACTGCAGGTTTATGGTACGCTCCGATAAGCGCGGTTCGAGTAATGCTCAGAAAGGGAATCGATAGTCTTGACTCATTCAACATCGACAGCGATTTGGAGGCCTTTGGTGACATCATCTTAATTGATGAAGCAAAGCTACAAAAGGAGCATTATACTGAGAATGTGAACGGAGAAATAATAAAGAGAATGATGGAACTTGAAACCAAAGCGATCATGCTCACAGCTACGAGAAACAAAGGATCCATACTGATGATGGATGGCCCTGTAGTAGACCCACCAACGTTCAGTGGAAAAGACTACTTGAAGTACAGATGTGACGCCTTCAAGAACTGCATTGCAAACGACGTACTCGCAATTGGATGTGTAAAGCGCATCAAGGACAATTTCACCAAGGGATACGTGAAAGAAAACTTCGTCAAAACTCCGGATGAAACAGCTGTTTTTGAAAAATTCCCCACCGACATGCACCTGATGGCATACGTCTTTACTTATATGAGAACGCAGCTAGGAATTACGGATGTTATTTACACTAACCCCATCGAGACAAGTGACCGAGGCGGCCAGGTCTACAAGAAGTACAAGGAACAGGGATTGAGACTCGCTTGCATGTTCATCCAAAAAGATCTGAGGTCATCGATACTCAGACTTGACATCCCGCTGGTGTCTGAAGAGACTGAGTTAACAGTAGACGCTGAGCCATTGGTAAGGCTAGTGGCAGGATGGACATACCCCGATTTGGGAACCCCAATGCCAGTTTACTTGGCCCACGAGAAGTGTCAGATCAGACAAGGCTGTGCAGATGTCCTGTACGATGAAATATTGACAAGAATGAGAACGACTGACCCATTTAATCAAATTGCATCCATGAATCTAAGATGATGAAGAATGAATGAGTGTGAGAAAGATGAGTGAATTAGAGGAGCAAATTGGGATTGTCTTGAGCAACCCGAACACGCGGGAGGCACAATGCCAGCTGTTAGAATCTGCAGAGCGTGGGGGGATTCGTGAAGGCATGATGCTAGTAATAGCTACAGATGATGGCGCTAGGAAAATTCTTTGCCGAGTTGGGGAGATTGTTCCGTTCCATGCGTTCTATACGGAAGGCGCAGCTTGGAGCGAAGCGATTAGAAAGAAACTGCCTCTTCCTGAGGGTGTGGCGAGGCAATACGAGGTTTGCAAGCTTGATGTGTTGATGGAGATTCCGGGAGCAAGGGAAGTCAACATTCCACCTCACCCAGCAGATCCTGTCTATCGAATCGACCCCGAAAAACAAGTTGAGGAGATATTTGATGTTAAGAAAAATGCCAAAGGAATAATCTGGTATGGAACCCTTGCCGGTTACGAAAAAGCTCCTGTGCCGCTTGACGTAGAATCGATTCCCATGCATTTTGCTGTGTTCGGAATAACAGGGAGAGGAAAATCCTTTGACATGGGTGTGTTGATTGAAAGACTCTGCAATATTCCGACTGGGAAGCCGAACACCTACATATCGTTTCCCATGATAATAGTTGACGCGCATGGTGACTACGTTGACTATGCTTCATATCTCAATGAGTGTGTCAAGCCAAAGAAAGGAAAGACACCTGCGAATCCATTGGGCGCAGTAACTCAGATTCTGCGTTACGTATTTCCGAGATGCTACATGACGCTCAAAGACAAGGAGAAAGAGTACACCCGACAAATTGCCATAAATTTGAACCAGCTTTCGGATCGTGACCTCGCTGAACTAATAGTCACTTATTACAAAGGCCAAATCGGACCGGAACAAGAGTTGCAGATATCTGGAATCGAATCGTCACTAGCCAGTCTCCGTGAGCTTGGATATCCCTGGGGCGAGGATAAGCATCAGGTATTCACAAATAACGAATATTTCAAGCAGTTCAAAAACCACATCAGTAATAGCGACATCCATCCCGCAACTGTGCGAGCGATTTTGGCGGCAGTGGACAAGTTCAAGAAAATCGACGATGAATACCATATACTATCCGAAAGTTCTCCCTTGAAGGAAGTCGGATTCATCGACGACCTGACCGCACATGGGAGCATCTCCATTATTGACTTTTCTGCTGACGGTGCCCCTGGAGTAGACCTTCCTGAGAAACAACTTGTAGTTAGTTATCTCGCCACGGTTTTGTTTTCAAGATTCACTCATTATAGAATCGAGAGAAGACCCCGCTTCCTGCTTTTTGCAATAGAAGAATGTCAAAACTTCTGCCCGAGCAACAGTTATCCCGTGGCCGTCAGCGTCGCAAAGAACAAATTATCAGCAATTGCCACCCAAGGAAGGAAATTCGGTCTCAGTCTGTGTTTAATCTCACAGAGGCCGTCCTTTGTCGATCCCGTCATTCTCTCTATGTGTAATACGTTCTTCATACACGGCATCTCGCCTGAGGATGTTGGGTTCGTTAAGAGTGTAACTGGAGGGTTGCCGTCTGCACTTGGCCAAAGACTGACAAGACTTGAGAAAGGCGAGCTTATCGTAACAGGTCAGATGTGCAAGGTGCCTTTCCCAGTTGTGTTGAAGATTAGAAAAGATGAAAGAACGGTAGAACACCGCGCTGGAACTACAGAGGTAGTTGAAGGACTCGCAAAATTACGTGAATGAAAATGATTTTTTATGTTCGCTAGAACCAAGAAGTACGACAGGTTACCTCCCGAACCTGGAATCCCATTCACGGGGTTTGAATTCGCAGAGATACAGAGTCGAAAACCTGTAGCCAACAAGATACAAGAATTCATCAACTACTGCATGCAAGATGCGCGTTCTCCAGCTGCCAGGATAATTCTTGGTGAATGGGGAGAGGGAAAATCCGAAGCATACGTCAGGTACATTCAGCCGAGCGTTAGTGCGGAGAAAGCAATTTCTTATGACATATCGGCACCAACAATCATCGAAACGTATAGAAATCCATCCAAGAACGAAAGAATTCGTACGCTTGCATCTCCAGCCGTTCAATTTCTAACGGCAGTTTTCTGGGCCATCTCGGATGACATGAAAGCTAGAAAGGTCAAAGATGAGAGCATTCCGTCGATTGACAACTACAAGGATCAGGTAGAATGGTTGGATGACATTCTCAAGGCACACTCAAAGAAGCATTCTAGAATATTCATTTTTGTTGATCAAGTCGAAGAGCTTCTACTTGACTTTGATGTTCTCAAATGGTTCTTGATTGGTCTGAGGGAAACAATCGACGGGAAGTTTTTCTCGATAAGCGAAAAGGGAAGATTCCCAGGCGCCATATCATTTTTCCTTTCATGCACACCTGATGCGTACAACCGAATGCTGGTTGATCCTAGGATTAGTGAAATAATCGGTGGCCAGCAGCGACGCCTAGGTTCAATAGAATTAACACCTGTCGGCAGAAAGGAAGCGCTCAAATTCTTTCATGACCTTTTGAAATACAGCTATTCTGGCAACATGCCAAAGACCCTGCCATTTCGTTCTGCTGGGGTTCTTAATTCGCTCTTTACCGCAACCCGTGGTAATCTTGGTGCAATGGTATCGTTGTTCACCAAAACTATGCGATCGATCCCATCAGCTCAAAATGAGATCGAAGTCGTTGACGGTGAGTATGTCACAGAACGGCTTGCTGATGAGGCAATTGCTGTTTATGGTGGAACTACCAACTGCGTCGACAAAGACATGCTTCTCGATATAGAGTCCCGGCTTCGGGCTAAGAAAGCCCCCGAGAACGCCATGAAGATGTTTCTAACGCTGATTGGGGAACTCAAACCTTTCTCAATTGTCGAGCTAGAAGGCAGGTTCAGATTGTCTGCAACAGAGGTCTTCTCTCAACAAAGCGTTTTGAATCAGGTGCTTGGCGAAATCGTTCCTAGAACTGTCATCAAAGTGTTTCCTCTAAAGGAAAACGTGACATTCAACAACGTGTTAGAAAAATTGAAGGCTCTCCATCTGATTGTAGGGGAATCGGGAGAACAAGTAGTCCAATTCGATAACTACCGAGAGAATGTCAGAGAGTTTGAGGACCGAATAACCTCCGCAGAATTTGAGAACTCTCACCTTGCCTATCGGGTCTTCTTACCTCTGGATATCGAAGCTTTCCAAACAATGTTCGAGGGCATATCGAATGAGACTTGTGTCAGACTAAGAAAGTATTTCGAAACGTTGGTCAAACAAAACGAACGTTACCTAGTTGCATCAAGCGCAATAGTTGACCGACTTTATCCGATTCCAGTTTCTCCTTGGCTTCAATTCGTTAGGAACCGTGAAATTCGTCAGCGAATTTGGAGAGATGTTAGGGCGAACTTTACCGACTATTTCAAGAAAGCGATGAATCAAGCGTTTTTGAGTCTGTTTGAAAGAGTCGAATTCTTCGACAAAGTCGAGGTCAAGTTACAATTAACTGAAAATCTACTCTACGTCAATTTGCACAACAGGGCAAGCAACGTCTGGATAAGGACTCTCTTAATAGCGGCTGCCAGTTTAACGGAATCGGATGTAAAAGAGTTCGAACAACGAGCACGATCACTGACACCACGACCTAACCTAATTCTCGTTTTTCATACCGACGATCTTGATCCTCAAATTCGTGACAAGCTAATGGATGCAAAGTGGCCAATCCTTCCTTTCAAGTTACATCCTACTTATGCCAAGAATCTTCTGGCAATATACATGGCCCTCGAAAAATTCCGAGATAGCCTCGACGAAACAATGTTGCCAGATGCACTCAGGACGCTTGCGAGCCAGATACAGGTCATCGAAAGGATTTCTGAATGGATGGAGATTGGAAAAAAGAAGGGCGAAATCATCACAGACCTCAAGAAGTCCTATGCAAACAATGACGATGAACTTGTAGACACCCTGAAGTTCTACGTCAACTTCCTTGGAAACAATATGACACCTGAGCAAGCATTCAAGCTGAACTTTGAGCGACTTCTTCGCTTTGTTCCCTTCGGCTTGAAACCAGGCTTAGCTGCCGACATAGAGACCGTTGGACAGCTTGAGAAGATTACATCAGATTTACAGGAAAATGCATTTCTTCACACAGCAAGCGACGGAAAAGTGCAAATCCTTCTCCATCCGGTGGAGAAGAGAATCTTAGAAATTCTAGATAACAAGCATCAGATTACCCCAGAATTGCTTGAAGAGTATTTTGTTATCTCAGCAGCTGCGAAGCGAATTCTCGGAAAGGTCTTCGTGGAACTCCTCATCCACAAAGGGCTCGTTGATTCAACCGATGAGAAAATTGTCTTGAATGACCTGAATAGTCTTCAAGCGAGGGTGGAAAAAGATTACCGAGCATATAGAACTGTCGTGGATTCCCTCCTCACGAAGTCAAAGGACTATGCGCATGTATTTGTTACCAAGCAAAGAGACGAACGCCTAATCCTTTTGTCCGAATTCGACGAATCGATGAAAACGCTGCATGAAGACACGGAAAGAGGCACCGAGTACGTCAGACTCCAAGCATTGTCCCTTTTGGGCATGCTTATGCGTCATTTTGAGAGTTATTTGAGACCCAAGTTTGAGGCCAGCACCAAAAGAAAGTCCGAGATACTTACAGCTTTGAACGCCAAGTTTTCACAGTTCAAACAGAAGTTCTCGGAAGCGGTGCAATCCTACAATAGAGTATTCGGCTCAACTCTTACTATCGACAACATAAAGGAATATGAAGGAATCGAGGAACGGAAGGATCAGGCAACCACGTTCTCTGATAAACCCCTCCAAGCTAAGGAGTTAGTCGAGTTATTTGCAAGAAAGCGCTTGTCAAGAGATGCATTCGATCATAGACATTATCGTAGCGCAGAGTTTCTATTCAACCTGAAAATCGCCGTACTTGAAGCGCTGTCGAAGGATTTTGACGTTGAAGTGGACACAAGGTCACAGACAATCGGGAGCGTGATTGAGTTGCTCAAGAGTATTTCTGACAAAGACCTCTCTCTCAATAGCAAAATGTTCACGTTCAAACCAAATCAAGAATGCATAGTAACCATCACACTCCTGAACAACATGCAGACAGGATATTCACCTATTGAGAAAAAAGCGAAGACACCGACGCAGCACAGCAAATCGACTTACAGATTATCTGAGATACAGAAAGATCTCAAAGCGAAAGAGACAGAGTACATACAAAGGGAAGCCATACTTTCTCCCGTGTTAGATGCAATAAAGGATTTGCACAGTTCTGAGATACGCTTCATAGCAGACTGTTCCAGCATATCTTCAATGATGAAGACATTTTGCTCAAACATGGATTCGAAATCGTTCGAAGAGAGCCGGAACAATCTATCCAAGGCGATGAGTGCTTGGCCCGCCGAGTATGGCAGACTGCAAAAACAGGCGAGTACAATGGAAATAGAAACCAAGAAGATAAGAGCGATTCAGAATAACCTTGACGACGGACTAGACGACTTCTCGAAACTGAAGAAAGAGATGGAGCGAATCTGGGAGAATTACAGAGACAGTCTATCCCAGAGAATGGATGACTTGGAAGAGATTTTTTCCTTGCTTAGGAAACAGGACTTGCCAGTAAATGAAACGAAACATAAGGCCATAAGCAAACAGATTGCCGATCTCAAGGAGACAGCTGAGAAAATCAAACCTTGGGAGGGAAAAATGGAAACAAGCCTTCTAGAGAAAGAAGTGCTATCAATTCAAGCTGAGACCTCCAAGATTCTTCCGATTTCGCCCGCTGAGGCCCTTGTTTTGCATTGTTTGTTGGAACAGAAGAGACTCTCAGACAAGGACTGGATTAGCCTTGAAGATCTCGAACACGTCGTTAAGAAGAAAGATGCGGAAATAGATGTGCGGAAAGTCGTCGACGACCTCTTGAAGAAACACATCGTTGCCCCAGGCATTTCATTTGTGGCTAGATAAGGTGAAAAACACGACATTGCATCACAAGCAGAAAGCTCACATGATAAAGCGCGTGCCGCACAAACCTGAGATTTATCGCAGAGTATCGAGCAAAAAGGGCAAGGGCGTAACAATCAAACGTAACTTGTGCTTCTACAATCCAAAACAAGTTCTTGAGGCACTGAACCACAACAGGGAAGTAGGGCATTGGTTGAAGTATATTGAGAATCATTATGATCCTCCAACAAAAGACATTCTCCTGATCTATCCGTGTTCGACCGAGAAACCGTACCACGAGGCGAGATCGTACAAGCAACTGTACAAGACATTATCTTGTCTCGGAGACGACAGGCAACGAATCCATTTGGTTACAATCTCTGAACCATTTGGTCTTGTTCCAGAGGAATTTTACGAGAAGAAAACGACTTGGTATGACTGCCCAGGACTCTTCGAGTGGTGGTGCAGCAAGTACAATCAACCGTACTCAAAGGAGGACTGCAATTCCTGCATCGATATCTTGGCAACTCACATAGGAAGATTTTTCGTCAAGGCGAAACGAAGACATAGTTACAAAAGAATACTTGCCTTCGTGCGGACATGGTCTTCTTCGCTGGAGCAAAAAAACGACCATACGCACAACAGAATTTTGAGAAAAGCCGGAGCTGTGGCCGATGTCGATATCGAGTTTTCTCCACCTAAACGAGTAATCAAAAACATTGTGAAAAAAAACGGGCGGCTCGCATGGGATATGTTAGGAGTCGCTCACCCAACTTCCCAACAATATCTTCTGCGTCGATTGAGGAGGGTTCTGCGTGAAACTGCAAATTAAGAGTCCATTTCTCTGGTTCGGCACGCCCATAGGCGGCGTTCCAAAGCCATGGAAACACTTCAAGATAGATGGACTCATGCCCAACGCATTTGATATCATGAGGAGTCCGAGTGCATATGAATCTGTATCGAAAAAGGGAATCCATTCACGCCTAGGCTTCCACGGTTTGGTAATGATGGACTCGGGCGGCTTTTTGTTTATGAAGAAAAGAGACGTTACCATTTCTGCCTTCGATGTTTTGGATCTGTACGAAAATGGAAAACCCAATCTTGGAGTCGTGCTTGATCATCCTCTCGTACCGAAACTTTCTAATCATGTGAAAAGAAAGAGACAATTGAAGACGCTTTCGAACACGAGAGCAATGGTATCGAATAGAAAGTCGTCGAACCCAGTTATTGTTCCCGTTGTACACGGCTACACTCCAGACTCGATTAAATGGTATCTAAGGCGACTGGATAAAATTGGTCATTTTCCAATGTATGGAATCGGCAGTCTGGTTCCGTCCGTCTTCAACACGAAAGGGAACGGGGGAATTTTCAATGTCATCGAGACTATTCATGAGGTCAGGAAGCACCTGTCATCTGAAGCCAAGATACACGTGTTCGGCATAGGAAGCACTCTGACAATGCATCTCATGTTCTACGCTGGTGTTGATTCAGTTGATAGCTCGTCGTGGAGACGGAAGGCGGCGTATGGGGCGATTCAGCTCCCAGGCATCGGGGATCGTTACATAACGGGAAGGGCGGGAAAGAAAACGAACAAGAAGTATCTGGATTTGTCAAGGGCTGAGGAAAGAACACTGGACGCTTGCAAGTGCCCTGCTTGCAAGAAATCATCCATATCGGAACTCCGCGGCTCATTTTCTTTGAGAGCCTTGCATAATGCTTGGACATTCCAGAAGGAATCAGAAAAAGCGCGGAGATTGATCAAGTCGGATGAGTATTTCGAATATGTCAATAAAATTGTCGACAGAACGCGTTTTTGGCGAGTCTTGGAGTATGCTTCCAAACTGAACAATCAACTGAATTCGTGAAGGCATTCCTACTTCCTGCTCCTCTTCATTTGCTCCCAGCCTTTCTTGACAATCTCCTCGTAAACGTTCGATTGTTTCGGAATAGGCTTCCCTGACCTTGCAGCATCAGTAACTAGTTCTCGCAAATACCCGTCGATTTCCTTTGCAAGTTCCTCATCGAGCGTGAACGACACTTTCACTTTGACCAAGTTCGAACAAGTAGAAAGTAGATAGTAGATACTCTTATAGCTATCTTGGTAGAAAGTAGATAACGGAAAATAGAAGGTAGATGAATTGGACGTAAGCTACCTGTTCCAAATGTTCCTTCACCAGTTCGCACCGATAGCGTCCTTCCTTGCAATCTCCAGCTTCATTTATGTCGCACTCGGCAAAAGCAAGATGTTCCACTTCCATCCTATTCCTCGTTTGATCCTGTCGACAATCATCGGCCTGTATTCTGCAAACTCGTTCGACTTCTCAAGAATCATGGGCGTCGCTGCGACTGCTGTAACAATCGGAATCATCGGGGTGTTGATTTACAATGTAGCTTTGAGTCGTGGCAAAACTCTCGCTCAGTCAGTCCAAATTCCCACCACTTCATCCAACCTTCAGTCGGACATCATCAAAAAAGCCCTGGAACTGGTGTTCAAGAAATGAGCATCTACAAGAACGAAAACTCAAAATTGTTGTGGCTGCTACTGTTGATCATAGTGGCTCTTCTAATCTTGGTCGCAAAGTTCAGGCGAGAAATCCAAGCGCTCCGCCGCCAGCTCAAGGAGATTGAATCATGGAGGTAGGATGTTGAGCGGGCTGAACATGTCCGGCATGTCGAAACCCACCAGGCACGCAGCTGGAATTCTCATGTCGATAATCGCAGTGGGCTTGGGATTGATTATGACTTATGCTATTTTCAGCGATCCCAATGTCGGCGGAATAATCGGCACTGCTGCTGACCGGTTCACAGTCAGGATGACATTATCGCTTGCTGTCTGGGCAGGCGTTGCGATTCCGCTGTTAGGAATATGGTCCGGAATCCTGGAATCGAAACAGAACAAGAAACCATCCATTCCGAAGATAACTGTAGCGGACAGGGAAGAAGAGCCTTTTGAGTCCGGCGGATTCACAGGATTCGCATCATCCGAAGGAACCAATCATCTTCCTAAACAGGAAGAGAAAGACCTGTCCTACCGAGGGGAATATCCGAAGGAGAAGGAGGGTTATTGAGCGCCGGAGCCGTCCAGCTTCCAAAGATCGGCCCTCTCGAAATCGACCCTCAGGACTGGCAGATGCTCGTAAGGCATGTGAAGGCGTTCCTCGGATTCTCGTCCATATGGCATGACGTGATGTTCGCTATTGCGGAAGTGAACGAGGGAGATGTGAGCGCACCCGTCAAGAGGAACAGGATCTTCATGCTGCCGGATGGTTCGCGCTTCTCATTCAACCTCGCCGACGACATCGTGAAAATGCCGGGGCTCATAGCGTTCGGATGCGTAAGGGCCCCCAAGAAGATCGACGACAAGACGCTCCACCTGGATCATGAGACCGAGGAGACTGAGGACTTTCTCAAGAGGAAGTTCGGCGAGAGTGGCGCATTCGGGCACGACCCCCTGTATCCCAAGGAGCAGGATATCCTCCTGTCGGTTGCGATAGACTCACGCCTCAAGAAGCCGATCTACTACATCATCATGGACCACGAATTCGAGTATCGTATCCACAGGACCCCCATGGAGAAATTATTCGGAATCCTGGAGCCCGTGAAAAACATCCCGGAGGAGAAGCCTGAATCTCCCGTCAAGGATGCGCTATCTACAAAAGGGGAAGAATTGGAGTCCTTTGCTGACAAGCAATCAGTTCAGAACAAGGGAGAGGTTCGTTATCCTTTCGAATGTCATAGCTGCGATGCGAAATTCAAATCGATATCTGAAGCGAGGAGACACGTTGAATCCAACAAGGGACACAAGATTTTCCGATTGGGGAGAGATAGCCGATGACTGAAACCTGGCGCAATCCCGACATTTTGCTCTGCAATTGCGGCAAGGAATTCCATTCAATCGAAGATGCAGGGACCCATTGGGACCAATTCACTGATCATACAATCAAGGACCGCAGCGGGAATGTGCATTTTCGATCCGTGAAGGACATCAACCCTGCCGATTACGAGGTGCTCAATGAAATACGAGGGGAATGGGAGTGCAGATGCGGGAAGAAGTTTGACAAATTGGGCGACAGTCTGATGCATACCAACGGGACTCACACGATGGTCAAAGAAATACAATATCCCTTGTCTGATGCCGCTGGAAATCACATAGCTGAACTCAAAGAGAGAAGAGCACGCGGAGAGAAATCCCAACCCGATCCAGACCATTACTACGAGTGCACCTGCGGCGAAGTTTTCTTCAGTCTGGCAGATGGCATCCTGCACATGGACGACAATCCGATGAGGACGGACTCCCGCGCTGCCCATCTCATCTCGCCAAGACATTACGGCCACAAGTACGTGTGCAGTTGCGGAGAGGAATTTGAAACAGAATTAGTATCGATGGAACATCTGAGCAAGAATCCCAACCACAATGTTATCAGGAAAGAACCGCAGAAACAGATGGTACGCTAGCAGGAGTGACGCTTGGCAAGTGGCATCCCAGGTGCTGACAAGTTCACTGAACGGAAGGAACCCACTTCCGACTCCACCCTTCCTGCAGAAGAGACTACGCTAGGTAAGGAACGGATAATTCGGATTCCGATCTGCAAGGTCTGCAAGCAGCCTTTCTCAGACACGCAGGAAAAAGTCATCTGCGAAAATTGCAAGCATTACTGTCATGTGGAACATTCCACCCGCTATCAGTTGAAGACCTACGACCATCTATGTCTTGTAGAAATGATCGGAGTCGACAAGCGGAGCTACAAAGTGCTTTACGGCTTAGTCAAAGGATACTCAAGGAATGCGATACGCAAAGCCGCACGGCTTTCATCAGACGAGCTGAAGTTCGCAGTAACTGACCTGAAGAAACATGATTTCATACGGCAGAAAATTCTCGGCCTTGAGACCACCTACAAGACGCAGGAAATCCTTCCGATATTGGAATCAATCTATGGCAAGGAGGCGGATGTTGATGCTTTTATCAGCGAGCTGGCAGGCGGTTCAGCCATTGGCTTCTCTCTGCCGTTGGTCGGCATCAGCTCATCAAAAATCATGTTTGCCATCATTGCATTAGGCATAGTCGCCATAATGCTGGTTGTCGATTCAAGCGTCCTTGCATTCATGAGAGCGATGATGTTCCCTTCGGCAGTAATTGTCATCGTATGGATACTGATTCTTCTCCTCGCTGCGTATCTCATTTACTTGGTGTGGAAGCTGTTCTCTTGACTTTCGATTATGTCGAGTGGGCCGAAGAGACAAAGAAGCTTGTGAGAAAGTACAGCGTTCCAAATCCCTCGCTCGACAAGACACTTGACATGATACTGTTTTTCGCCACGAGAGGACAGTTCGACGACGCTGAGAGGTACAGGCAGATTGTGGAAAATCAGCTGTATGCAGTCCGCCAAGCAAAGAAGAACGAAATCCCATCAATGCCCGTCCCAGAGAAAACCGAAGGCGACATTCTTCTCGGCAGAGTATTCCAAGGCGACAATATGCTTGATGAATTCAGATTACCGCTGAAAGATATGAACCGCCACATTGGGCTATTCGCTTCGAGCGGCCACGGAAAGACAGTCTCGATAATCAACCTCATCAAGCAAGTGAGGGAACATAACAAAAGCAATCCGGACAATCAAGTCAACCTTCTGCTCTTCGACTTCAAGCAGGACTTCCGCCATCTCATCAAGGAGATGCCTGAGATTGTCTGCCTGCGCTGGAACTGGCTCAGGCTGAATCCTTTCGTCCCGCCTGAAGGAGTGAGCGAGCCTGACTGGTTCAACCTTGTGTGCAGCGCATTCGCCCATGCTTTCGTGTTCTACCAGCCCTCGGAATACTATCTACGTGAGTTTGTGATAGCTGAGTATGAGAAAGTGAGGGACAGCAGCTATGTCCATCTGGAAAAGGTGAAGGAAGCGATTGAGAACACGATGGAAAGGAGAGAGAGACGCGAAAGCTACCAAACTGTTGTCCTTAACCGACTTTCGACTCTGACGCAAGTTCTTCACGAAGTGTTGGACTGCGAGCAAGGCATCCAGATCAGCGAACTGCTGCAAATCCCTCTGGTCATAGAGCTTGACATGCTTGAGGAAACTATTGCAAACTTTCTCATCAGCCTGTTTCTAACATACATCCTTGTGTATCGCCAGACTCAGAGGCACCGTGGCGGGCTGAAGCATCTGGTCATATTCGATGAAGCGCAGAAAGTATTCTACAAGCCCTCCGATTTCAGGTCTTCCGATTTTGCAACAATGGGCCCGAGCGTGATCGACGACCTGCCAAGAATGATCAGGGATTTCGACGAGGGGCTGGTCTTCTCCACGCAAGAGCCGAGCAAGATCAACGACAGCGTGCTTGCTAACACCGACCTGAAGCTTGTCGGATACTTGGGGAACGGCGTTGACATCACTGCAGTCGAGAGAATGTATCGCCTTGACCGGGAGGACAGCGAGATAATTGTAAAACTCAAACTCGGCCAGTGGATGGCGCACAAGTCAGGCATTCCCTATCCTTTCCTGCTGAAGACCCCCGACTATCCCCTGACCAAAACTGTAACGGACAGCGAACTGAAGGAGACAATGAAGGGCTACATAGCCGACGTGCAGAGCGAGCCAAAGAAAACCGGCGGAACGATGCTGGAATACGTAACGCTTCCTCCGCTGAGCCAAGAAGCTCAAAAGATATTGACGCATGTCGGGCAGGTTCCAATACGCACGATTTTCAACCGATATAGGGAGCTTGAGATTCATCCAAAGGACGGGGCTTCCGCTGTCAAGGAATTGCAGGAAAAGAAGTTTGTCCGTCTGCATCTGATCCAACTCTCGCCAGGACGACCTGCCGGATACCTTGAACCAACTGAACTCGGAAGAATGTGGCTCGCGAAGAACAATCTCAGCTTAGCCTCATGGGACGATTATGTCGGACATGTCGGCCTTGAGCACAGGGTATTCCAATCGAACATCGCAGCCCTGCTGAAGAAGCTTGGACATTCTGTGAAGAGCGAATACCAGCTGGACGGAAAGCGCTTCGATCTGTATGCCGAACTCTTGGTTCAATCGTCTGGAATAAAGGTCGACACGAGCGTTGAATACAAAGTCGAGAAGAGGATCGGAATTGAGATATGCGTCTCGCCGCGCACCGATTTCCTAGCAGCCCAGAAAATCGCCAGCAAACTCTCTGAGGTAATTTACGTGGCCAGAGACCAGAACGTCATGATGAACATGCAAAAAGAATTCCTGTCGCTTGGAATCGATGAGCCAAAGTTCAAGTTCATAATTGCTCACAGATATCTCACTGAATTGCGTTCTCGTCTCGCAGAAAAGGAGGGCATTGTAGACGCCCAAGTATAGGTGGAAGTCGAACTTTCTCGATGACTATGCGCGGAAGTGGAGAATCAACAGGGAATACGGGGAGCGTGCGTACGGAGACAAAGAAAAGATAGAGACTACGGGCATGCTGCGTGAATCCGAGCCAGACTATGAGATGCATATCAAGCCATACAAGCCGGAAAAGCCTGCGCAAGCTCCGGAGTGGTGGAGCGAACCTCCTGAGCCGAAACAGCAGTCCGAGCCCAAACAAGTTGAGGAAGTCCTGAACCAATCGGAACCTACACAATTGGACAACCTAGAACTTGAGTTGAAGCCTGAAGCCATATTGGAGCGTGTAGAAAAACGCCCGTTCGATTCAGAGCCTAAGAAAACCGATGCGGAAAAGACCGAATATTGACTGCCGCAGAAGATTTCGTGGATTTCAGGGAACTCAAGCGTTTGGCGAATGATCTTCTTCCAGAAAGCAGTACGCTGCGCCATCTGATACTCGCAGAACCCGCCCAGGTGCCGAAGATCGAAGGATTGGGAAAGCTATTGGTGTACGCCAGACTTCTTTACGCCGAGCTCCGCCATATGTGAACTTTCCAGCGTGAACTTGTAGCGTATCAGCCGTTCCATTTCCTTTAGTTTGAGCCTTGAGAGATTCCCCTCCGCTTCCAGTTCTATGATCTCGTTCTTGCTGTATCCCGCAGCCTTTAGAAACGCCTGATTGAACGCTTCCTTGGTGTCTCTGCGTTTTCTTTCTTTGGAGATTTTCAAGGCACATCATACCTGGCTTGGAAGTCTTATAATTGCTTCGCTGCCGTTGAGCAGCTGAACATAAGCTTCACTGAGCATTGTAGGCATCATCAGTTTGCGTCCATTTGGTAACTATTGGTAGCTATTTGATCTTGAATTTAATTTTCCACTTCTTCTTATTGCCGGCGATATGGTATTTTCGTGTCAACCCTTCAGAATGTTGCCAAATGCCAACAGATGCTATAGCCGCACCTGTTGCTACACTAATACCTACGTCGAACCCAAACCACTGAGTAACAACAAAGTATAGTAAAATAGGCCACAGAATCAGACTAAACTTGTTCTTTCCAGCTAGAAAGACGGGACTTTTTGCTGTTTTTTCTATTTCGGATGGCGTAATCCGTTTCTCTGGTACTTTGTATTTATGGTTGTCTGGATGCGCATGTCTGCCACAAAATACCTTGTCACATCGGTCGCACTTCCAGGCGTCCCAATAAAGCTTTTCAAGCTCTTCCTTACAGAATGCACAGCTTAGTTTTTGCATTAAATTACAATTAGTGTAAACGTTCTTATTGTTTCACGCAGGATTACTCAAAGTTAGATGCGCCCTGTCCTACCATACTCGAAGAGTTTCAGTCTGAACCAACCGTTTAGAGAATAACACAAATTCAAGTTTATCAACAGACTTTGCCACAAGTATCTCTTGGCCTCCTCAGATTTCGCCGACTTCATTTGCATAAGGTCAGTATAAAGGTCCAACAATGCCCATTTCGGTAGGGTCTCGATCCTCTCTTCGAAGCAATCAACAGACAGTCTGTCCATTTCGTCTCGCGGATCTTTCCTAGAACGGGCAAAAACCGGCTTGACCTGTGCAATAAGTGCTGACTTCATTTTTCTGATGTCGCTATCACTTAGGAGAAGGGCTCTAATCTTGTTCTTGAACCTCGCCCATGGTCTTAGCTTCTTGATGGTGTGAAATAGAAGTTCATTAGTTTCGTCATTCATAATGCACCTTTTGATTTTCAAAGAATAAATACTTGCACTGGACGTAATCGTTGTCTTCAGTGTTCTGGCAATCTGATTATTGCTTCGCTCCCGTTGAGGTCTTTGACGTATTCCCATCCTTCGTTAATCCATTGCTTGACCTCCACGGCTGGCACAACTTTCTGTTTTCCGTTCCCGTTTAGTCCTAGAGACGCCATCTGCCTCTGTTTGATAAGTTGCTGGATTTCATCCTCTGATTTCTGCGAAAGGTCGCCAAAAGCCTCGATCTCCTTTTCGCCGTAGCCGATTAGCGTCAGGAACTGCCTGTTCATCCTTGCCAGAACTTCGTCCCTGCCAGTTTCCTTTCTCGCAGTCTCAAGATACTTCTCGGCTGACTTCCTGTATGCGTCCCTCATCTTCTCGATCGCATCCTTCGGCAGTCCTTTGTTCACGGTGTATGTTGCTTCGATACTTCCTTTGTGTCCCATGAAAAACACTCTCCAATCGTGGATAACAAGACCGTCCGACTCCGCCATCATCAATCGTGTGTCAAAGTATCTCCTGAGCACGTAAGGTCGCCATTGAAACCCAGCCTTTCGTATAGCTTTCCGCATGAGGTCTCCAACATTTGTCGTGCGGATATGCTCTCCTCTCAGATGGCTTCTCGTTGGAGTGATAATAGGTGAATCAGGCGTGAGCTTCTCTCCCTTCCGCATTCTCAACTCAAGGTACTGTTTCAGATAATCGCATCCTTCCTCTGACAGGAACGTGAAATACTGCTTCTTGGTCTTCGAGAGATTCTTGCGTATCATTATCATCGTAGGCATGTCTTCAAAATCGACGCTCTCCTTCTTGAGCGCAAGTTCCGGAAAATCTCGAAGCTTGAGTCCGTCATCTCCAAGGTAGTTCCCTAAGGTTTCGATTCGTAAGCCGGAAAATCCAACAAGCACGCATGCAGTCTTGATTCGCAAATCCGCAGCGTTCAGAATCTGTTTGAGTTCCTGCTGCGTAGGGGGTCGTTCGTCTGCGAATCTTGTCAGGTCGTCCCTGTTGGAAATCTTGACTTTCTGCTGGATCTGAATGCCGTTGAAATCAAGCCAACTCCGGATAGCCTTGACAATGTTGGAAATGTAACTGCCGCTCTTCTTCTCTCCCTCAAGTTCGCTCACCAAGTCGAGTATGAAATTTGTTGCTTGCTTGGGAGGCATCTTCGCGAATTCTTTGGGGCTCTTCTTGAATCTCTTCTCCACGTACCCCATTCGTCGAAGCATTTCATAGCCGTACGTTGCGCTTCCGCGCTTGATGTTGTCAACCCAGCGCTTGAAGTCAGGATCGTTCAGCAGGTGGGCGTACGGCGATTCTTTCAAAGCAGCCATTTCCAAGTGAAAATAAGCCAATTCGAGGCTAAAAAATGTTGTGCCCTATTGCATTATCGTGGTGGGGCCGGTGGGATTTGAACCCACGAATTGTGGGACTAATGCACGATTTTGAGAGCCCGGAGGGATACGAACCCTCAATATTGAGGGTTCGAGAGAGAGTTTTTCCCTTCAATGCATCAGGT
>Ga0315281_10001025_pt1 | contig 40655 bp, 32 predicted proteins | sample YL17G07_0_MG_FD_204540 | JGI IMG/M metagenome (GOLD analysis project Ga0315281, IMG submission 204540) | Sediment microbial communities from Yellowstone Lake, YNP, Wyoming, USA - YL17G07_0 | ecosystem: Environmental > Aquatic > Freshwater > Lake > Sediment | place: USA: Wyoming | collected...
GTATGCAAAAATTACAAACTCCCTTAACAGTTCCATGGCTTGATGGAAAAACTATTGAAATAGTTTGGACGGCTTGATTAAGGTATAATTTTGATGATTAGCATATCTGTGAAAATCGGTGTTTAATGATATACACAAAATTGGCAGTAACTTTGTAGCCAGCATACTTGACGCTTACAAAATTAGGTAATTTATTGAGGCTGAGATAAATTATATAAAATATTGACTTTATCACATTATAGAAGCGGATACAGGCATTTTTTAGCTAACGCCTGTATAAGTAGTTATACTACTATTTTTTAACCTTATGCAAAATCTTCTGTATCGGCAAAGGTGGACTTATAATTGTAAGTCCTTGTCCAGTTGGAGGCATACCTATAATTGCTGCAGACGTTCTGTTGCCATTGGCTGTGAACGCAGTTGAAAGGTCTATATTTTGAACAGCGCCAGTGGATTCCTGCATCAGCGCCTTACCCTTTTGTTGCAAAGCAACTGAGACGCCAGAATTATATTTTAATGCCCATAGGTATGATGAACCGCCAAACAAACAAGGGTCTATTGAAGGCACAAATGTTGTGAAATATACCGAGCCTGTATATGCTGCTAATGGATCGGTTATTACCCTTTCAGCGCCAGTAGTACTGCCTGCTGCAGACAAAACAGCATACCAGCCATTTGCATTTCCAGTACTTGTAGAAGATGTAAGGTCAAGTTGTCCAAGAGTACCTAATGTTACAGTACTGCCAGCCCCTTGAGCGGTTTTGCATGTTGAATTAAAGGTAATAGTAGTTGAATCAAAACATGGCTCAATTATGCCATATATTTTTCGTTGATTGCTTTGATCATCAACGCCGGAACTACTTTTATAGTAAAGTCGTCCTTCGCCAAAATAAAGCCATAACTTGCCATTTGTAACATCTTGAAGATGAGCAATTCCAGAAGTTACAGGGCCAATTGAACTCATGACAGTACTCCATATCCAATTAGCAGGATTTAAATCCTTTTTTGTCAGAACTCTTAAGACACCGCCGCTTGTCCAATTTGTATTGTCAGTAGTTGTTATATATCCCAAGTAAAACGCCTCATCAGTATAATCCATCTGGTTACTTGATTTTTCAACAATATCTATTGAGGAATTAATCATTGAACCTGCAAAGGCATTTGCAATACCTGTATCTATAGTAGTTACACCGCCATTAGGCCCAAGTATGATATCCATTATAAATAGTTTAAGACTTTGATCCGATTTGCCCATAAACTGATTATTTGTTGTATCTATTTTACCTGTTGGCCCTGAGCCAAATACTACAAACCACCTGCCATTTTTAGCATTATTAATTGTTTTATTCTCGTCTGGAAGCGCATCATATGCTGTAGCAGCAGTACCAGTAATACCAGCTTCTGCAGCAGTCTTTTTTGCGCTAATCCTTATTACAACTGGACCAGATGTTGTAAAGCCAACAGTTTGATTTGCATAAGGATACTCCCACAAAAGTATAGGTGTCGTAGGATCGGTTATATCAAGGGCAAAATATGATGAATATCCTATATCGGCAGCTGGAGTCTTAACACAATTGACATGTGAAGAATCATTACAAGTACCTGTAGAGTTTCTGCATGCCCCTCCAAATCTCATGCTTCCAATTAAAATTGTCTTCCAACTTTTTTTAGTTTTTATGCAGTTCCAATAATTAGTTGTTGAGCCGCATTCTGCAGGCTGACCTCCTGTAACAGTTGTATCATCATAAATACTTGCATCAAAGACATACGGAGTGCCATCTACATAATACAGATGACAATAGGTTGGGTCCATTAAATACTGCAGATAGGGCAGGACATTATAAGGAATAAACGCCCACATCTCCTTACCAAAATCGGCAATAGTAGCGCCAGTTTGTGGAACTAGCTTTGCCATCATTTTAGTTTTGTCTGTGAGCCATGCGCCAGAATACGATATTTGACCCATATTAAAGGCATGAAGCATTCCATCATTTCCTCCAGCAAATGCCATCCCCCTGCTTGTATATGTGGATAGTTTTGTAAAATCTGTATAAGTTGTATCTCCGTAACCAAGTGTTTGCGCTTTAGCATAGTTATTTATTGGCACCCATGATACAAATCTTGGCGTTGAATTTAATATATCTCCGAGTTTCCATACATTTGTAGAGCCATTTATCGTTACTGTTCTATTTCTATATCCAGTTATATCAATTCCAGTTATATAATTAATAACTTGTGCAACAGTAGGTTCTGTCACGCTTAGGTTTCCACTTACTAAATTTAAGTTTGTAGTTGTCAATAAAGAATTTGAAGTAACAAATTGGTTATGCGCGCTTGTCAAGGCAGTTGTTGTGTCAAGATTAACGAATATGCTTCTCGGAGAAGTTGTAAGGTTTCTCTGCCATAACACATCTCCTGCCTCCCAAAGATAACTTAAATCCTCAATGTTCTTTGTAGACACAAATGCATTAGCAGTGCCGTCTGCGTTTTGATCGTAATATAGATCAGCTATCGTAGCGCTTTTTCCTGTGTCAAATCTAAAATTTATGATATAATCTTTTTCAAGATTTAGTATATACTTATCATTATTATCTACAGTAGCAGCAGCTCCTTGGTTTGAATCTTCACGTATTGTACTGTTATTTAGATTAGGATCAATATAATACCAAAGATTTAGCAGCATACCTATCCATCTAATCTCATTAGTTGCAAAAACCTTTTTGGGATAATATAATGCCTGAAGCAAATTTGCGCCGCTTCCTTGAGCTGAGGATAATAGTGATGCGGCAGAGCCTGATGCGGTTCTCATCAGTATATCCTTTATGGCATATCTAATGGCATCGGCTATACCAGCCCCTTCGGTTGCGGTAAAGAAATTATATGGAACTCCGTTTGCATTCTTATCCCATTCACTGCATAACGTATTTGGACTTGAACCTATTGTGCATCTTGTAAGCGGATAAGTTAATAGTTTATCAAGACTGTTACACCATGTATGAGAATCCACATCCGTTATATTAGATTTTTTTTCAGTATTTCCATTAGTTGATGAGGAGCAAGTGGTGGTAAGACCAGTCGTATAACCTGTAAAAGGATAAGGCCATGTATTAGTATTTGTGCCAGTTGAGTCATCAAAACCACCAAATATCGCAACTGTCTTCATTGCGTTTGTGGTATCAGCGTTATAACCAAATATGTATGTTACATATGTTTTTACATACTGATTTCCAGCCAAGTCAGTTCTGAGGTCAGTAGTATTCAAAACCCTTGCAGGTATAACTGGGTCAACAGCGCCGTTCCAACCGCCGTCTGTTACAAGCAAGACATATCCCTTTCTGCATGGAACTGCCGTTGAACTACCCGCTCCAGTGCCGTCATAATATGGATCTTTATCCCCATTAGTTGGTTTTATATCATTGGTATTGGCTTCATAACTGTGGTCATCTGATTGTTTGTAATAATCATATGCCTCCCATAGAGCCTCTCCAGTAGTGGTACCGCCAGTGGCGGTTTCATTTGTAACTGCTGCAACGGTAGCAGCTAAGGTGGAACCCTTTGAAACTAATATCTCACCATCCTTCTTATCAGCGCCAGAGCCGTCTTTAAAGACCATTATCTCAAAACTTATATCATTCCATAATTCTTGAATTAAACCTGTATGGAAACTTGTATCAAGTGTAATGTCAATTTCTTTCGCAGCAGACCAATTACCAACTGGACAGGTATGTCCAGATTCATTGGTAAATCTAACAGTTTGATCTTTTTGTGAACTTCCGTTTATTATTGAAATAATACAGTGCAGTCCAGTATCAGTATAATTAAAGTCTGACCCGCCCCCGCTTTCAATGGTATCGCCAGCGCCAGCGCTTGTTCTGCCTCCAGTCAACACCATCCTTATAACATCTATCCTGGAAGAAGTAGCCCAGTTTAAGAGATTGCCAGATACGCAGGTTTCAGATGAGCCAATTTTATCAGTATTCGTACAGGATGTATTGACATCAAACTTATTACCTGTGACATATTGATAATATTTGTCATTCTTAAAATATCCAAAGTAAGTTCTGCTGCTATTATAGGCAGCGCAAGTCTCACAGCTGCTCTCTGGCATATATGCGCTCCACGTCATACTGCCTGAATAATCTAAAACCATTAGGATATTTGGTTTAACTGGCGCAGTTATATAAGGAGTAGTTTGGCAGTAGTTTAGCATAGCCGCAAAACCCATATTTATCCCAAATATCATCAAGGATACAGATATTATTATTGGAATCAATATTATTTTTTTCATAGTTTTATTCCCACCTTTTAATAATTGTTATCCTTCCCGCAACTCCGCTGCCATCAGTTTCTACCAAAATCTTTCGCGCCTGTAAAATTTCCTTTATTGGCACTGTTACGCCTTTAGGATTTAGCACTAATACATCCTTTGATATTGTTATGCTATTTCTTGAATCATCCATAATCATATTCCCTGAAATACTAAACCTGCCTTCATAATAAACGCTGTTTGAATAAGTAGTTGAACTATCTGATGCATACACTGATGTAGCGCCAATTGTTGTTAATAATATTATAAGTATCAAAATCTTTATCTTCATATTCACACCTCCAAAAATACTTTTCAAATCAATATCTATAGTATCGTTTACATTAAAACATCTTCAATGTGAAAAAATCGTGAAATACTTAGGCGAAGATATTTTAGATTTATGATTTTAGATTTAAAAGCATATAAAATAAATATTTATTTTAAATCATAAATGTCTCACTTGATTTCAAGTTCTTTATTCAATGAAGTAAGCGTCTCAATTGAGTCTCCTCTTATCAAAACCATGTCCTCAATCCTCACGCCTCCGACATTAGGGAGATAAATCCCCGGCTCAACTGTAAACACCATTCCATGCGTTACCTTTATATGTTTAGAATATTGAGATACAGTCGGCTTCTCATGTATGTCAAGCCCAACCCCATGTCCTGTGCCGTGTCCAAAATACTCGCCATACCCTGCATGTTTTATTATGTCCCTTGCGGTTTTATCAATTGTCTTAATCAATGCATTGATTGAAATACTTGAAATAGCAGCAATATTTGCAGAAAGCACGATATTATAAATCTCTATCTTTTTTTCAATATTACTGCCATTTATCAGAAATGCGCGGGTCATATCAGAAAAATATCCATTGCTCTCTGCTCCCCAATCTATCACTACAAGGTCTCCTGACTGCATCTGCTTTTGTGATGGCGTTGCATGGGGCAGCGCGGCATTGATGCCTGATGCAACGATTGTATCAAACGCAGGATTTTTTGAGCCTGTGGTTCTAATTGCGTCATCAAGCCTTCTTGCAAGAGACGCCTCTGTTATCCCCTCTTTTATCCAGCCCTTTATCTCTCTAAAGGCATCCTCTGCCCTTGTTACTGCCTGTCTTATGTTTACTAGCTCTTCATTGTCTTTAATAGTTCTAATCTGCTCAACTATATCATTGACTGGGCGCAAGGCAAATGACTTTGAAAGTCTGTTATATGTTTTATAGCTAACACAATCTTCTATGGAGAGTTTTTTTATACCAATATTATTCAGAAACTCTGCAATGAATTTTATACAGTCGCCTTTACATATAACAATCTCTACATCACGGTTAACCTCTCTAAGGGATTGCTCCTTATATCTGAAATCAGTAAAAAAGAAATCCCCTCTATTAGAAACTACAAGCCAGCCGCTTGACCCGCTAAATCCAGTAAGATAATAGATATTGCGCAGATTTAATATTAGAAAGGCGTTAGTACGTCTTTTATACATTGATTCTTTTAGATTTATAATTCTATTCATAATAATAAAAAATTACGTAGGGGCGTATTGCATACGCCCCTACAGTAAATCTTAGATTCTCTGCGGTTTCAAAGCAGTGCAGGCGCATTGCAATGCGTCTCTACTTTAGATTTAAGAATTAAAAAATAAAAACTTTTCTTGAATTCTTTTAAATCATAAATCTAAAATCATAAATCTAAAATTTAATTCAATAAGCATATAACAGAGAAATTAAAGAGCGCTCAGTAGTATTGTCTGTGGTCGCATTGACAGTTCCGTTAACTCTTAATGCAAGTATTTCTATCCTATAAATATATGGATTTAATTCAGTGTTAGCAATCCCAGAATTAGAAGCCACTGCGCCTGAGCCGCGCAGCACTCCGCTTACTGTGGATGTGTTTCCCTGCACAGTATCTACGATCTTTAAATATGCATTAAATTGATTAGGCGTGGAACCAAGTGTAAAGGTCATATCATATGAATTAGCATTAGTCGGATCAATGGTAAAATTTGTTTGAGCAGCTACTGTACACTCAGGCCAGTTAGAACCAGCTTGTCCAATAGTATATCTTGAATTGCACATCTTATCACAAAAACATGTGTTTGAAGCATTATTATAATTGAAGGCGCTACCGCATGTGCATGGATTAGAATTAGCAATATTCAAAGCGGTTATATTCAAACTTCCTCTGTTAGTGATAAGCTGTGTTGAGATGTCAAGCGCTGCATCTGCAGCTTGGCCTACAGTTTCATAAGACTTTAATGCCCCTGATTTCTTTGTCCCAATTATCATAAAATTCAGTAATGCAGCAGTCAAGCTCAGAGCTATTACTGACATTATCAACACTGTAATCAGGGCTATTCCCTTATTATTATTTAGGTATCTCATAATATTCCTATTGAGGGTACAGGCTTGTTGGTTGAATTGTCATTTTTAATACCCTCCATCTGTACTGCTTATAATTATTAATCGCTGCAAGATTAAAAATAGAATCACCTAAAACTGTTGCGCCCCCCAATGCCTCGCCAACTCGAATTGTAGGCGCTGGATAAGTAAAGGACTTATCTTTTATCCCTTCATGCGTCAATATATATAGATGGATTGATTTTAGAGCAGTCCTAAGTTGAACTGGGTCAGCAAGCAATGCGGTGATGGAGGCTAAGTTTACTCCAGCTTCAGTGACGTTAAATCCAGTTAAATCAGTATATGTCCCAATAATTCCGTCACCGTCTGTATCTAACCCAAGCACAACTTGAAAATCCGCAACGCAATCTAAGATAGGTATCTCTTCAGGAAACCCATCTGTGTCAATATCGTGGGATCCATCAGTATGACTAACTGAAGCCTTGACTAAAACGCCTGTGCCATCTGCGCAATAAGATGGAGAGCAAATACCTTGCGCTGTTGTACAGCCAGCGGCAGAGGTACAATACGTTGTTGGAGAAAGCGAACAGCGCCGTTGTGACACATAATAATCTGCCCTGTTAAACGGCATTCTATGAGTCATGTTATCAATACCATAAAGTATGTAGGTAACATTATTGCCGTTAGGCTGAAAACTTGCGGCAAAAGTGCCGTCGTTTCTATAAGGTGTTGCAAAACTACTAGCAGCTCCAGTAATTAAGACGTTTCTGGATGCTGCATCTGCTCCTGACGTGTTTAAAACTATTACATTATCCGCTCCATTAGCCATATTTTCTGGAGTAGTTATATCATTTTGCCAGATATTTAATGTAACCGCGCCTGCAGAACTGGAATACATATAAGTCCATTTTTTTGACGTTTTATTTGCAACAATTTGGCTTCCGCATGTTGCAGCTGCTGATTTAGACAGGTTTGAAGCCAATGCTGATTTGACTACAAGATAGTCTGTATTTGGCATTGTTGTTAGAAGCGCGCCATTAATTGTTAGATTATTCCCAACAACAATCGCCCTTGGCACATTGCTGGGAGAATCATTGGCTGCTGCAGGGTTTGGATTGTTAGCGTCAGTATATTCAAGATAGTTTATAGGGTTTGAAAAACTCCATGGAAGTCCGTAGCCAGCATTAACAAGATCATTTTTTAATAATTCAAGACCAACCATTGTCTTTGTCTGTGACTCGGCAATCTTGGTTTGCTGTCCAAATTGATACATTATAGGTATGTAGGCTGAAGTAGAGGCTAATAGTATCACGCAAAACATTGTGATTGCTATTGTCATTTCTAGTAATGTAAAACCATGCTTATTGTTTAACATTAATACCCTCAACATAATTTTAGATTTGTGATTTTATATTTAAAAAATTAATGATTTGTTTAAATACTTTCAAATCTAAAATCATAAATTCCATTAACTATTGCTTCTGATAATTGTCAATGTGCTCTGGGTGTATGTTTTACCCTTATATACCCATTGAACATTAATTGTTATTTCAGAGGCTGTAATTGTAGCGCCTGAAATACTATTATCCGCTAAAGTGTTAACGGTATAATTCATTGTGGCTGAACCTCTAAATGTTCGAGTTACAGTAAATGCCCTATCTGAGGCGCTAAGCAAACTAATATTCGCAAATGGCATATTTCTCATCCCGTCATGAGCTGCGCCTGAAGTATCAATTAATACGCCGTTCATCCTTGCCTCAGCAACGTTCACAGCTTCGTCTCTAAAGACATTCTGCATATTAGTGCTGATTGCAACAGTTATCGTCTGCGCAAGCCCAAGCAGCATAACAGTCATTATCAATAATGAGACAATCACCTCAACCAGAGAAAGCCCCCTGTTATTTTGCAGCGCAGACGTTGTTTGCACTTATCCACTCTCCTTTTAGGATTCGAGTTTTTTCTATAACAATACAACTATATTCTGGCGCAACGCTTAAATTTGTAAAATTAAAGTGAATGATTGCCTTTAGACCATATAATAGATTATTGCTAGTTTTATAAAAACTAAACAACCCTTGAGAATCAAAGCAAATTGTATTGTCGCATGCAGCAACGCTGTCATTTGTATTTGCTGCATTTCTTGTTGTAAGAACAATAGTATAGTATGGATTTTTTGGATAAGTCCCTATATTAGCGTCTTGAGCGGTCTGTAATATACCATCGCCTTCGGTTGAGGTAGGAGATGCTGCATTATAAGTATCTTCATAGGTTGTATAATTATTTGCCCCAAACACAATAAAAAACATCCTTTTTTTAGTCAATGACGCAATCTGAGTAGACAACATATCCCCATATACATCAGATGTATTTGTTCTAATCTTTGTCGATGACTTAATATTTTGAAAGCCATAGACTGCTATTCCTGTAATGATAGCGGCAATCCCCATCACTACTACAGTTTCTAATAGCGTAAAACCTCTGTCTTTCAGGGTTTTTTTATGTTTCATAACATCTCTCTCTCCATCATATCCTATCTTAGCAGTGAAAACGTGAATAAATCGTGAAGAGAAGCAGCAGAGAAATGATTGTCTGAACCATGATTAAGCTGATTAAATGATTAACTATGATTAAAGAAAAAAACAAAATAAAAAATCATAGCCATCATTTAATCATTCAAATCATGCTTCAGAAAATCCCCTCAATCCATTAATATATACAGTCTTAGACATTGAAAAACCATCAATATGATCCCCAGAAATCTGTAGAAATGTCTTATCTGAAGATATGCCTTCATAAAGGGTTTGAGCATGTGAAAAAGGTATCAATTCGTCTTGGGGGCTATGGACTACAAGGACTCTGCACGATACATCCTTTAGATACTCCTGTGTCTTATATTTATATCTCAATAGAAGTTTTATTGGAAGGTATGGATATATATCCTTAAAAAGAGCCTCCATTGATATAAACGTTGACTCTATGACCAGAGCTTTAGGGGTATGTCTTTTAGCAAGCCATGCTGCAATTGAGCCTCCAAGAGAACGGCCAAATATAATGATCTTTTCAGGGGGTATCCCGCGTTTTATCACAAGATATCTCCACGCTGATAAGGCATCATTATATGTTCCCTGTTCAGAAGGGACGCCTTCACTTTCACCATATCCCCTATAGTCAAATATAAATGTATCTAAATCAAGCGCATGAAATATCTTTAATGTGCTCATAAGATGAGAGAGATTTCCCGCATTGCCATGACAAAATAATATTATGTATTTTGTCTTGACCTTAGCTGGGACATACCATCCAGCAAGCTTAATTCCATCAATTGAATCAAACTTAATATCTTCGTAATCAAGCCCAATCTCTGACGGTCTTGCTTCTATCTCTCTATATGGCGCAAAAACATACTTAGATTGAAATAAATACAATAATACGGTGATAAATAAATAAAATCCAAACAAGGCTATTAAAACGAGAATCCCTAATCGCAATAACATTACACCCGCCTTTAACCTCAAATATGGCTTTGGTATTTATTTTCTCTTAAACCTTGTCCTTCTGCGCAATTTCTTGTGCTTGTGCTTGGACATCTTCTTCTTACGCCACTTTTTTACGTTTCCCAAACTGTTTTTCTCCTTGAATTCATTTATATATGTACGCTTCCTAAGGAAAGAGTACGTTATGCGTATGTAATTCGCCCCTACGAAATTAATTGGCTTTGTGCTTGCTCCATAAATGCCTCAAGCTGTAATACCATTGTTCCAGATTCAGATCCATCAAATGGAACGCTTATTGACGGGATTGAGTAATCCTTGCTTACTGACCGCATCAATGCTGTGACTATTGTGCCAGGCATGCAGCCAAATGGCATCGCGTTTATTATACCATTTACTCCATGATTTATCAGGTCTATAGACTTGCCAATACTTAACACTGTCTCGCCCTCAAATGTATCATCAACATAATGCCTTGCCTTGTTTAATATATCCGCAGTATCAGGCTCGTGAGCTGATTTTAAAAAACCATCAAAATAACTGCTATACCTATGTTCTATCCTTTTTTGCCAAAGACGTTTTATAGATACTTCTATAATACCTGATAGGTCTTTTTTTATCAAGGCATGTTTTAATCCTAAATGATTTACGTAATATATCCACTCCTCAACTGGGGCAAGCCATACCTGTCCGCCAAGAGCCTCAATCTTTCTTATCAGGTCTTCATTGGAAAATTTATTAGACCTTACGAATATCTCGCCAATCACGCCTATCAAAGGTCTTTTCTCTTGTTTTTTAGATATAGAAACAAAGGCAGTCCTTGCATCCCTTAAGATATTATCAACGTTTCCGTCACTGCCGCAGAGAGCCTTATAGGTCTTCTCTAAATATTCATTATATATAGTGTCCGTTGCCCCTCTTTCCAATTCATACGGTCTTGTCTCATGAAGACACTTGGTCAAAAGCTCTATGGCTACAATCCCCTTCCATGAGGTCTTAACAAAATCCCCTCCAACCAAACCAAGTTCCTTATAAAATGCAGTATCCTGCACAGGCGAAAATATCTGAACGTCCTGTAAGCCAAGATTTTTTAGTATAAGTTTCTGTAAGACATTATATTGACCAAATCTGCAAGGTCCTGTGCCTGAAGGCATAAAGAATATAGAATTTTGCTGGTCAAATCCTGGCGTCATGACTTTTTTTAATAAATCGCTAGTTGTGACAACGCATGGATAACATTCCTTTCCAGAGATATACTTACGTCCAAGTTCAATCGCAGATGTATCCGTAACAGGCAGCACCTCTGCCTTTACCCCGCATGATTTAAAGGCAGCGGCAAGGGCAAGAGAATGATCAGACATCCTTGGAATATAAACAATCTTGTTACCTGAAAGGGTCGGAATTCTATGGCTGCTGACATAAGAGGTTGCCTTTTTCTCTGACCTCTGATTTTCTATGCTGTCTAAAAATGCCTCACACCTTGTCACTGCGCCAGCGTCTGCGCTATGCTCATCTATCTCAATATTAAGAAACGGCTTATCGCCCATCTCCTCTTTAAAGAAATTAAGGATAAATGAATCAGGCCCGCAATTAAAATTCCCTATATATATTGCATAGAGTAAAGGATGATTCTTGATAAATCTCGCAGCCTTTAAGATATTCTGACCGCTCCTCCAATACATATCCTCCCATACATCTGTTATATCAACATCAGAAAGAGGGAGAAAATCTAAGGGTAATGCCAAGACATTGAGGCCGGCAAGTTTTTTAGGAAGCTGCAGATTTGTACCGCTGTCAAAGGCATTATAAGTACGTCCTATTATTATAATTGTCCTCTCTGTAATTTTTGACAGCATCTCACTGCCTTTTTTCTGAATGTTTAGATAGAAATCCGTCATTACTGCGTCTGCATTTATTATTGCCTTTTTTATATCTTTTTTAGAGATATGAAGTCTTTTTTCTTTAAATACGCGCCTAAGTTCACTTATCAAGTAACCCTGTCCCTTGCTAAAATCAATGATGGGCGAAAGCGGGGTTATACCGTTAAATGCCGCCTTTGCAAGATATGGGATGGTTTGAGTATATGGGCAAGGCGAGCCTTTTTGAAAGAATTTGTCATTTTTGGAGATATTTACAAATGATGGGATTAATATATCGGTAATACCTTGCTCAATCAGGAATTTTATATGCCCATGCGCTACCTTTACTGGAAAACATGTCTCACTTAACACAGTTTCAAGCCCAAGATTAATGACCTGCCTATTAGTCTTTGGTGATACAATGACATCAAAACCAAGCTCAGTTAATAGCACAGTCCAAAACGGCAGAAACTCATGGAAGAAAAATATATAAGGTATTCCAATCTTTGGACGAATTAATTGGGGACTGACCCTATTTAATTGATGAGTAACACTTTCATTTCCTAAATCATTGTTAATTAAATAGGGTCTGTCCCCAATTAATTGCATTTGTTCATAGTGTTTCCATAAAAGCCCTTCTCTATATGCAAAGATGTCTTCAATATTATTAGAGGTCTTTACCTCGTCATAACGTTCACATCTGCCGCCGTAAAATAAACTCTTGTCTTCTCCGTCAATCTTAACCTTATTTATCTCACAGACATTGGCGCATGCCTTACATGCAAATGAAGAGACTGAATACTGTCTCTCCCAAAGTCTAAAGCCCTTGAATCTGGTCTTATAAGGACTTAACGCCATTTTTTCCTTAGCAATGATTGCCATCCCAATTGCGCCAGTAACGTCATGATTAGGAGGCACTGTAACTGTCTTGCCAGTAAATTTCTCAAATGCCGCAACAACAGCCTTATTAAAGGCAGTACCTCCTTGAAAAAATATATTATTGCCAATATGTCTGCCAGCAACTACTCTATTTATATAATTTTCAACTATGGAATATGCCAGTCCTGCAAGTAAATCCTTATCATCAGCGCCGCGCTGAAGATTTGCCATAAGCGAGTTTTCCATAAACACAGTACAGCGCTCACCCAAACTGCAAGGGCTGCATGAAGACAGCGCGCATCCAGCAAATTCCTCTTTGATAGAGATATTTAATTTCTCAGCCTGCTCCTCTAAAAACGAACCAGTGCCTGCAGCGCAAGCCTTATTCATCTCAAAATCAACTATAACGCCGTTTTGTATAGAGATATATTTAGAGTCCTGTCCGCCAATCTCAAATATTGTATCAACATATTTATCAATAGAAACAGCAGCCTTTGCCTGAGCTGTAATCTCATTTTTGACAATATCAGCTCCAACAAAATCTGCAATCATATACCTGCCTGAGCCAGTAGTAGCAACGCCTAAAATCTCCAGATTATCTCCAAATTCCTCGTAAATATCCCTTAACCCTCCCATCACTGCCTCAATGGGTCTGCTTGCTGTCATGAGATAACGCTTGGAAATCAGAGCGCCAGTTGAATCAATCAAGGCAAGATTAGTGCTGATTGAGCCAATATCTATACCCATATATGCCTTATAATGGGTCTTGTTTGGAATTATTGCAGCAGTCTCTTTAATATTATTGACATGCCTTTCCATAAAACCATCGCCGTCTGTGATAAGCGGTTTTTTGCCTTTATCTGAATATGAGGTCTGTTTTATATAATCACGCATTGCATTGAGCATATCTACAATGAATGCAGTAGCAGATTTAGATGAAATAGCATTAAGCACAGTGCCGATTGCGCCCATCATAGCAGTGTGTTTAGGGATAATAAGGGTTTCAAGCTCAAAGATTTCTCTAAAAGCCCTCACCATTCCAGCGTTAAGGGCAACGCCTCCCTGAAAAGATATCTCATGCTCAAGGTGTCTGCCTTTTACGATAGACCCCTTAAAGTTTCGGGCAACGGCAAAACATAGACCAGAGACAATATCTTCAATAGGAGTTGCAATCTGTTGAAGGTGAATCATGTCTGATTTGGCAAAGACGCTGCACCTTCCAGCTATCCTTGGGGGTGTCTTTGATTTGATGGATAACTCAGCAAATTCAGTAATCGAGAGCTTCATACGCTCTGCCTGCTGGTCAAGGAATGAGCCAGTTCCAGCGGCGCATACAGAGTTCATGGAGAAATCCTTGATACCGTTATTATCAAGCAGTATCAGTTTAGAATCCTCTCCTCCTAGTTCAATAATAGTGCGGACTGCTGGCTCAAGCCTGCGAGTGGAATAAGACTGGGCAACAATCTCATTGACATGGTTTGCGCCAATGATCTCAGAGATCAACTTGCCAGCCGAACCAGTAACGGATATTAGAGCGTCTATGCCAGCAAAAGGCTGAAGGAGTTGTGAAGCCTTTGATAGAGGATGCCCAAGATGTCTCTCATAGACTTCTTGTATGATTGAGCCGTCACTATCCATTAAGACTATTTTAATGCTGACTGAACCAGCGTCAAGACCAATAAGCTTCATTTATTTCTCCAGCAAATATATAATAGTATCTATTTTATATCAAATGGGCTGACAAAAACCAGATTAATCTTTTTTTGATTTTATTTTAGTGAAAGAATTCACCACAGAGACGATAGTAGCACAGAGGTACGCAGAGAAAAGAATATAACCTCACTCCCTAATCTGCCCATCCCCAAGCACAATATACTTAGCGCAAGTAAGCTCATTAATCCCCATAGTCCCTCTTGCATGGATTTTATCCGTAGAAATCCCTATCTCTGCCCCAAGCCCAAATTGTCCGCCATCATGAAGTCGGGTTGAGGCATTGACCATAACCGCTGCGGAATCAACTTCACTAAGAAATCTCATAGCTCTCTGATGATTATTTGTGACGATGGTATCTGTATGAGCTGAACTGTGCTTATTGATATGCGTAATCGCCTCATCAATGCCGTCAACTATCTTTATATTCATTTTCAGTTCAAGATATTCATTATAAAAATCCGTTTCCAATGCTGGCGAAATATTAGGAAACATAGATACTGTATCCTTGCATCCCAATATCTTAACGCCAGCACCCTCGAATTTTATAATCATCTCAGGCAGAAATCCCTTAGCTGCCTCAATGTCAACAAGGAGAGTCTCCATAGCATTGCAGGTGCCTGGGCGCTGCACCTTTGAATTAAAGGAGACATTAAGAGCCATGGTTAAATCATAATCCCTGTCAACATATACATGACAAACACCCTTGAAGTGTTTTAAAACTGGAATCAGTGAATTCTCAGTAACCATTCTTATCAGTCCCTCTCCTCCGCGTGGAATGACTAGGTCGATTAGGTTTGGGAGTTTCAGAAGTTCATTGATTATAACTCTGTCTGGATTATCAATAAATGTTACTGCGCCTTCGTTTATGCCAAATTCCTTTACAGCGTCACTTAGCAGGGCAGCGATAGCCTTATTTGAATTAATCGCCTCTGAGCCTCCTCTAAGGATAACGGAATTTCCAGCCATGAGACAGAGGGCGGTTGCGTCAGCCGTGACATTAGGGCGGGACTCGTAGATTATGAGGATTGCGCCTATTGGGGAGCGCATCCTGCCGACTCTCATACCGTTTGGTCTTGTCCACATGTTAATTATCTCGCCGACTGGGTCTTTTAACTGTGAGACCTCAATTAATCCGTTTGACATCTCAGATATTGTTTTTTCAGTGATGCGGAGTCTGTCAATCATTGCTGGTGAGAGACCAATGGCTGTGGCATTTTCTATATCTTTGGTATTTTCATTGATGATATGTGAGGCATTATCTTTGATAAGCTGCGCCATTTTGATAATGGCATTGCTTTTTTGTTTTGACGTTACAGCGGCAAGAGAGCGGGCTCCTGCCTTTGCTTGTGTTGCTTTAGATATTGTGTATGTGTCCATAGGTTTTACCTCTGATGATTATATTTTTTTCTATTCAGTTATACAGTTGCAGTTTTCTATGAATTCTATAAGATTATTCAAATGTGGCATGTCTTTTCGAGCATTGGTAAATAGTTGATCATAATCTAAATACTTTACGATTTCTTCTCCTTTATCTTCTCTTTTATTGTAAGTTAAACCAACGCGTTTATAAATATTATCCAAATCTTTTGAAGGTTTTTTATACAATTCAACATCATCGTTATACAAGTCTATGTCTAATTTTTGTTTTATATATTCGGGAGTTAATCTATCGTCAATTTTGATTAGAAATTTAATCTCCTTTAAAAACCACGCCTCTATCTCCATTACTGCAAAAAAATGCTCCATTCTCTCCAGTTTATCAGATTTTATTTTATGAGTATTTTTATCAAAATCTGTAATTTTATCTTTAATATGTTTAACTGATTCTTCAATTTTGGCACGACTATCAATTGGTTTAATAGGTGGCGGGGGAATACTTCTTGATAAATCTCTTAAAGTAATTAGATAATCAAATGTATTTGTTGTAAGCGATAGCTGATTTACCTGATAAGAAATACTTCCAACTCCCTCACATTGATGGATAATAAAACAATAAGTTGGTTTAGATGGAGCATTAATTAAATTAGTGTATCCTTGAATATTAGAAGAGGTTACCTTTTTTTTATGATAGCTTATCCAGAAAATACGTATCCATTTGTTGGAAAAATAATTATACAGTATTTTTTCAACAAATAATCTTTCTGTTAGTCCTTCAACAAATATACGAATTTCAATCATTTTCAGGTCTTTTATATAAGTTACTAGTAAATAAATCAAATCCATCAAGCCCTATCATTATTGAATCATCAAATTGTTCTTTACTATTATCATAATTATAAGCCTTAACAGTTCCACCCTCTCTATCAAGGATATTTAAATATTGTATATCAATTGACCTTATAAGGAATTTATCATTTGATGTTATTATCAATTGAATGTTATTGTTATCACCTATTTTTTCAAAAAGCAGCTTAGCAATAGAAGCGGACCTGTCAAAATCAAGCCCTTCGCCTATATCGTCTACTAATAATGTGCATTGAATGTTTTTATATAACATATATTCAATTAAAATAATCAAGGATAATGCCCTGAACATTCCCTCAGACATATTCTCTTGAGTTGTTGCATTATTAAGAGATACCTCTTGTACTACGATTTTAGGTATATCTTTAAATGGATATATAATACCAATCTTATTGATAGGATAACTAATCTTAGTAAAATCTGATATTATGGACTCTTCAAATTTCTGTTTATCCTTTTTTAGAAGTTCTTCAAGCATTTTAGGGGTTTCTATTAGTAATTTAAACGGTTTATCTGATTGAACGAATGAAAAAGAATAAAGATATACTTCCTTTGTCCATTTTTTAATATCTTTTATAAATGGATATGAAATTGTATCTTCAATCACATTTATAGTCAATTCCTTTGAGCTTACAGGAATCTCATTTAACTCGTCTTTGATAGATGAATATATCTTAGCTATATCATTTTCCCGATTTACTAATTGTGTGCCTAATTCATCAACAATTGTTTCATATACTATTTTTTTGTCTTTAGTCTTCAGTTTATATTCGTAACTTGCATTAGTCTTGTCATCTTCAAACAAGACATTAAAAGTTCCATTATCGGGTAAATCGTTTTTATTTATACATTTTGCGAATGCAGCTATTGCCTTTAGAAATCTTGTCTTTCCAGTTGCGTTAATACCTATAATCAGGTTTTTTTGCTGAATGAATAACCCGCTAATCTTCCATTGTCCATCTGATTCTTCATTTTGAATATATTGAAAATCCTTTAGTTTAATATTATTTTCCCTAATTGAATCTTGTTTTTCAACTTCCAATATATATTTTTTAATATCATTTATTACATTAGGACTTTTCTCATATTCAATAGCTTTTTGAAGGAGTTTTATTGCATCTTTGTATTGTCTTTTTTTTATGAGAAGTCCTGCGTAGTTTGTGTTAACAGAAACAATCTCACTATAATCTTTAATCCTTTCCATCAACTCAAGACTCTTTTTAAAATCGTCCTCAGCGTCTTTCCATCTATGAACTTGCTTCGTAAGGAGAAGTCCAAGGCTGAAGTAACCTAACGCTTGATTTTTATTGTCATTCTTTAATTTAAGACTTTCGTTAAAAGCTTCCTCAGCGTCTTCCCATCTATTAATTTGATTAGTTAGGAGAAGACCAAGGCTGTTGTAGACCCACGCCTTATGCTGAGCATCATTATCTAACTCGAGACTCTTTTTAAAAGCGTTTTCAGCGTCATTCCATCTATCCGTCTTTCTATCATAGAGGGTGCCAAGTCCGAAATAGACCTGCGCCTGATGTCGATTGTCATTATCTAACTCAAGACTCTTCTTAAAGGCATCCTCAGCGTCCTTCCATCTATTAGGGCGCTTAGCAAGTAAAACCCCAAGTCTGTAGTAATCCTGCGCCTTGTGTTGATTGTCATTATCTGACTCAAGACTCTTCCTAATAGCGTTTTCAGCTTCTTCTATCGTTAAGTTATTACTCTCTAATATCTTCACTTTATTCATAATTATTTTACCTTATTATACTAATATAGTATGATTATAACAATAATATATAATTATAACTTAATTTATAGTATAATTAAATATATTCAAATCTTAAATAACATTGGAGTAAAAATCATGCAAATAGAATGGTCACATGACCTTGAAACAGGCATCAGCAAGATTGATAAGCAGCATCTTGATATTATTGAGAGGATTAATATAGTTCTCAAGGCATCTGTTAATGAGATAACCCCTTATGAAGTTGATAATATTATTCGATTTTTGGGCGGATATTTGATTGATCACTTTGAGACTGAAGAGGACTATATGACTAGCTTGAATTATCAAGGGTTTGATCATCACAGAAAAGAACATATTACTTTTCTAAAGGTTTTTTCTGGACTCAAACGATATTTTGAAGAGGAACAATCCCCTTCTCTAATATTCACTGTGGTGAAAAATCAGTTTGTCGCATGGCTTGTAGATCATATCAAGACAGAAGATAAAAAAATGGCTGTTTTTATGAAGTCTAAAAATATTTAGCGTAAACGTTTAATGGATAATAACTCAACAATTGAGATTTGTGGCCATATAAACACCATCACATTCGTCAATGCCGACAATGGTTATACAATCGCCAAGTTTGACGCAGACGGACATTCCTCTCTTGTAACCATAGTTGGTATCCTATCCACAGTAAATACTGCCCAGATATTAAAACTAAAAGGTCAGTGGAATGCGCATCCTAAATATGGGCAGCAATTTGTCGTGTCTTCTTGTATAACTGCAATGCCTGTTACAATCAAGGGCATTGAGAAATATCTCTCCTCAGATATTATTGGACTTAGCGCATCTTTGGCGAAGAAAATCGTTGAGAGATTTGGACTAGACACCATAGATATCATTGAAAATTCTATTGACAAACTCTTTGTGATAAACGGGATGAGCATTAAGCGTATTGCATATTTAAAAAAGATATGGAGTGAACAAAGAGATAATAGAGATGCCATGATATTTCTTCAAGAAAACGGGGTAAACATAAGCAGCGCTAATAAAATTGTAAATCTCTATAAGGATAAAACCATTGAAACAGTTAAGGAAAACCCTTACCGCCTTGCATCCGATATATTTGGTATAGGATTTGTCACAGCAGACAGGATTGCCGAGAGCCTGAATGTTGAGAAAAACTCTGTTTTCAGGGCAGAGGCAGGTATTTTATATGTCTTAAATCAACTCTTCAATAACGGCCATGTTTATTATCCCTTTGATTTATTGATACCTCAAGCTAAAAAGATACTTGATATTGATGATGCGTTTATCATCTCAGCCCTAACGTCAATTGCTGCATCAAAGAATGTTGTTATTGAAGAGATTAATAATGAAAAGGCAGTTTACCTGACATGGGTCTATAATGCAGAGCGCGCGGTCTCTAATAATCTGAAACGATTAATAAGAGATGCTAAAGTTGAAAGGGATTTCGACCAAGAACATACGCTTCAATGGGTACAGAGAGAATTAGATATAGAATTTGCAAAAAGACAAGCAGAGGCTGTCATAGAGGCTTTGAAAAATAAGGTAATGATAATAACCGGGGGCCCTGGAACTGGAAAGACAACCATCATACAGGCAATCATAAAGGCGCATCTTCAATCTGGAAGCAATGTAGCCCTTGCCGCTCCAACTGGCAGGGCAGCTAAAAGGATGACTGAGGCAGCTGGGTATAACGCAAAAACCATTCATCGTCTGCTTGAAGTCAATTATGAGTCAGGCGGATTTAAATTTAAGAGGAACAAGGATAACCCTCTTGAGAGCAATGTAATTGTCATTGATGAGGCATCAATGATTGATACGATTTTAATGGCGCAGCTTTTAGAGGCAATACCGACTAACGCAGCATTGATCTTGGTTGGAGATATAGATCAATTGCCTTCCGTAGGTCCCGGAAATGTCTTTAGAGATATAATAGACAGCCATTTAGTCAAAGTCGTTAAATTAGATGAGATTTTTAGACAATCCAAAGACTCTCTAATAATTCAAAATGCCCACAGGGTAAATAAGGGTGAATTTCCTATAGTGACATTTGATAAAGAAAGGCCGCAGGATTTTTATTTTTTTGAGATTGAAGAGCCTAAGGATATAGTTGAAAGGATTATTTTATTATGTAAAGATGAAATCCCGCAAAAATTCGGGCTTAATCCAATTATAGATATAGTGGTATTAACCCCAATGCAAAAAGGTATTATCGGAGTTGGAAATCTGAATATTGAACTCCAAGCAGCCCTTAATCCCTCAAATGAAGACTTTCTTTGCGGTCAAAGAACATTTAGAAAAGGTGATAAGGTTATGCAGATTGTCAATAATTATGATAAGGATATCTATAACGGAGATATTGGAAGGATAAATAATATCAAGGCCGTTACAAGAGAGATTATTGTAGATTATGATAACCACTTTGTAACATATAATTACAATTCTATTGATGAACTCGCCCTTGCATATGCCTTATCCATTCATAAATCTCAAGGAAGTGAATTCCCTGTTGTAATAATTCCAATTCATACTACTCATCATATAATGTTGCAGCGTAATTTGTTGTATACTGGAGTAACTAGAGGCAAGAGATTGGTTATCTTAATCGGCTCTAAAAAGGCGTTATCTATTGCTGTGAAAAATAATACCCCTATGAAACGATTTAGCAGTCTGGATTGGCGTTTGAAAAATTTAACCAATGAAAAAGGTTTTTAAGACCAATGAAGCAACGCCAGCAAATATAAAGCCAATCATCCATCTTAGGAGTTGGTTTTCAGCTTTAAGTTCGGTCTTCACTTGTTGAATTTCAGCCCTCACTAATTGAATATCTGCTTTAGTAGCAAGGTCTTTTCTGCCTTCTTGGTCAACATTATTGATAACAGTAACTAAAGAATCAGTTGCCTCTTCGCCAAGGATTAATCTTAATGGTTTTGGTATCGTTATCACGCTCATGTCTTTATTATATATAAATGAAATCAGAAAATACAAGTGTTGGATTATGTTTTGTCTTTTAGCGTTATTCAACCGTATTATTTATTTAATTTATCTTTATCTTCCTCTGCGTCTCTGCGCCTTATAAGGGAAAAGCAATAAATTCTGTTCCATTTGATTATTAATGGTGAATGCTTTTTCTTCTTTGCTGTTTATAATAAATATTTTCACCTAAATTATAGTTTTTTTTGTATAATAGTATACGCTTACTTTTATAAAGGAATATATTGATGATAGTAATAATAGATTATGGAATGGGCAATCTAAGAAGCGTGCAGAAGGCGTTTCTAAAGACTGGGGCTGAAGTTTTGGTCAGTAATAGACCAATTGATGTAAAAAATGCCTCATCAATTGTCCTGCCTGGGGTAGGGGCATTTAGAGACACCATAGATAATCTTGAAAGACTTGGGCTTACGGAGGCTATTAAGGATGCGGTAAGCATTGGAAAGCCATTTCTTGGAATATGCCTGGGAATGCAGATATTATTTGAAGAGTCTGAGGAGTTTGGCCTCCATAAAGGACTTGGAATATTCAAGGGTAATGTCCCCAAATTTGTATCGTCTACACTAAAGATTCCACATATGGGCTGGAATACTGTAACTCTGCGTAAAAAGACGCCACTCTTTGAAGGTATAGAAGATGGACAATATCTCTACTTTGTTCATTCATATTATGTTGCCCCTAAAGATAATGAAATAATTGCGGGAACGACAGAATATGGAGGGATATTTACATCTATGATTGTGAAAGATAATGTTTACGCAGTGCAGTTTCATCCAGAAAAAAGTCAAAATGTTGGGTTAAAGATAATAGAGAACTTTGTGAAAATTAAATGAATTTTAGATTTATGATTTATGATTTATGATTTAAAAGCAGTTATAACTTTTTCACTTTAATTTTATTGTTTTTTGTATAATAAGTGAAACTTAGTTAAATTTTTTTAAATCATAAATCATAAATCTATGTAAAGGATGATATGCTAAAAGTTGGAGTAGTAGGGGTTGGTTATTGGGGTCCAAATATAGTGCGTAATTTTAATGCGCATAAAGAGGCAGAGGTTACGATGGTTTGCGATCTAACTCCTTCTTCTATCGCAAGGATACATGAACGTTACAGGCATGTGACAACTACTGCCAATTACCGTGATATAACCGATTCTCCTGATATAGATATAGTTGCGGTAGTAACGCCTGTATCTACGCATTATGAGATTGCAAGAGCAGCCCTTCTTAACGGTAAGCATGTATTTGTTGAAAAACCATTTACCTCTACTGTAGCAGAAGCCCTTGATCTAATAGAGATTGCCGATAAAAAAGGTCTAAAGATTATGGTAGACTATACGCTGATATTTACCGGCAGCGTAATAAAGATCAAAGAACTTATGGATATTAAGAAGTTGGGTAATATTTATTATTATGATTCAACAAGGATGAATTTAGGACTTTTTCAGCATGATGTAAATGTAATCTGGGATCTAGCCCCTCATGATATTTCAGTTATGTCCCACGTAATAAACGATCGTCCTGTGGCAATTACCGCTAATGGGATTGATCATTTTAATAGAGGGCTTGAGGATGTCGCTTATATTACGATATATTTTGAAAACAATATTATAGCTCATTTTAATATGAATTGGCTCTCGCCTGTCAAGATGCGTACAACAGTGATTGGCGGAGACAAGAAAATGCTTGTATGGAATGACCTAGCCGCTGATGAAAAGATAAAGGTTTACGACAAGGGGGTGAATATTGAATCAAAGGAAGGCGCTTATAAATTACTTGTTGATTATAGGTCTGGCGACATCTGGACTCCAAGAATAAGTATGACAGAGGCATTAAAACTTGAGACAGAATATATGATTGACTGTGTAATTAACAATATTACCCCAATAAATGACGGATATGCTGGATTGAAGATAGTTAAGATACTTGAGGCATCTATTTCATCACTTAAAAATAAAGGACAGATGGTCTATTTATAAATTATGATTTATTTAAATGCTTTTAAATCTAAAATCTAAAATCATAAATCTTAAATGCTTCACTTAAACTGACAATGATAATAGATAATAAGATGGTATTAGTTACAGGCGGAGCTGGGTTCATTGGGTCACATCTTGTTGATGCCTTAATTCACAATAATTGTCATGTAAGAGTGTTAGACAATCTATCAAACGGTAAACGACAAAATATAATACAGCATAAAGATAATAGTAGATTTGAGTTAATAGTAGGCAGCGTTACGGACCCCAAAGATATTGAAAATGCAATTAAGGATGTTGAGATAGTCTTTCATCTTGCTGCTCTTGGGGTACGCCATAGTATAGGTCATCCTTATGAAAACCATAGAGTGAATGCTGAAGGCGCGCTTTTTGTTTTACAGGCTGCATTAAATATTGGCATTGAAAGATTTATATATTGTTCTTCATCTGAGGTTTATGGAAGCGCGCTATTTGCGCCTATGTCTGAAAGACATCCTACCTATCCATCTACTGTGTATGGCGCAAGCAAATTGGCAGGAGAGGCATATGCAAGGTCATTTTATTTAACATACGGCTTAAAAACTATTATCGCAAGACCTTTTAACGCCTATGGTCCAAGATCTCATCATGAGGGTGACGCTGGAGAGATGATACCAAGGTCAATAATGCGCAGTCTATGCGGTCAGCCTATTGTCCTGTTTGGGGATGGTTCTCATAGACGCGATTTTACTTATGTAGAAGATACTGTTAATGGGCTTTTAGCAATTGCATGTAATGATGAGACCATTGGTCAAACTCTCAACATTGGAAGCGGCTCTGAATCTTCAATAAAAGAAATAGCTGAGATAATACTTGCAGAGACAGGCTCTGAAAAAACGATGATACAATACCAAAAAAATCGTCCTGGAGATGTTTTACGTTTGATTGCCGATAGCTCTATGATGGAAAAAATAACAGGTTGGAAACCTATTGTCTCTTTTAGAGATGGATTAATAAAGACAATAGAATGGTTTAAGGATATTCCTCAATGTTTAAGTGACGAAAGGAAAATTAATTGGTAGCCGAATGATTTATGATTTATGATTTATGATTTTAGAATTATAAAATGATTTATTTAAATGCTTTTAAATCATTAATCTAAAATGTATAATATGATCCCAATAACTAAACCATTTCTTGGACAACAAGAAGCAGATGCAGCAGGACAGGTGATACTCTCAGGCTGGGTAACGCAAGGGCCAAAGGTCAAGGAGTTTGAAGAGGCATTTGCAGCATATGTGGGCTGCAGATATGCCTGCGCTGTTTCAAGCTGTACAACTGCGCTTCATCTTGCCCTTGAAGCAGTTGGAGTAAGTCCAGGTGATGTTGTTATTACAGTAAGTCATTCATTTATCGCCACAGCGAATGCGGTCAGACATTGCGGGGCAGAGCCAGTGTTTATAGATATTGATCCAGACACTTATAATATCTCAGTTGAGAGCTTGTGTGAATGTCTTAGAGATGACTGCATAGGTATCAATGGAAGATTATATTACAAAAATGTTTCGCTCCTTGAAAGAGGAGAGTCTCAAATAGCTCATATTAAAGGGAAAAATGGTCGAATATCTGCTATACTAGTAGTTCATCAGATGGGTATGCCATGTGATCTAAAGTCAATCTTGTCTAAAGCAAGGGAATATAATTTACCAGTTGTTGAGGACGCTGCAAACGCTGTAGGAAGTGAGATTTCCTTTGATGAAAACGGATGGGAAAGGATTGGCAGACCTCACGGCGATATTGCGTGTTTTTCCTTTCATCCAAGAAAGATAATCACAACTGGCGATGGAGGCATGCTAACAACAAATAATCCTATATATGACGAGAAATTCCGTCTATTAAGGCAGCACGGAATGAGTATATCTGATGTAGCGCGTCATAGCTCAAAAAAGATTATCATTGAAAAATATCTTACAACAGGTTATAATTACAGACTGACAGATATACAAGCCGCTGTTGGTATAGAGCAGATGAAACGGCTGCCTGAGATTCTCAAGGCAAGAAGGGATAATGCCGAGATTTATAGAAGATATTTGTGTAATATTAAATGGCTCAAACTAATCAGTGAGCCAGAATATGCGAGAACAAATTGGCAGAGTTTTCCAGTAAAGATTACTGAGAAAAGTCCAATAAGCAGGGATGATTTAATGCAGCATTTGTTGGATAACGGGATATCAAGCCGTATCGGGATTATGAATTCTCATCAGGAAATGCCATATAATAAAGGCAGATTTAAGCTAAATATCAGTGAAGAGGCAAGGCGGAGTTCACTCTTACTGCCTATGTTTCCAGAATTGAAGGAAGTGGATATTGAAAGAATTTTTAAGATATTTTCTCTACTATAATCTTCATGCCTAAAAAAATCGTGATATTTCCATATGGCGGAAGCGGCAGAGAATCGCTATCTTGTTTTTTTGCGCTTAATAATATCAATAAAGAATGGGATATACTTGGTTTTATTGATGATAAAAAGGAAAATATTGGCAATAGCTGCTGTGGAATTTTAGTTATTGGAGGCAGGGATATTTTAAATGAAATGCCTGAAACATATGTATTGGCTGTACCTGGAAATCCTGTAAATCATACAAAACGGAAGGTCGTAATAGAAGATTTAAAGATAAATATAGATAGATTCGCAACTATTATCCATCCGAGCGTGGTTATAGCAAAAGATGCTCAAATAGGTTATAATAATTTAATTATGGCAAATTCAGTAATAGGTAGTGGCGTAAATATTGGAAATCATTGTATAATACTGCCGAACACTGTAGTTTCGCATGATACAGTGATTGGAGATTATTGTTGTATAGGGGCAAATGTCACTATTTCAGGCAGAGTTAGGATTGAAGATGTTGTATATATAGCATCTGGGACGTCCATTAAAGATAATCTTTTAATAAGGTCTGGCTCTTTTATTGGACTTGGTTCAAATGTTATAAGAGATGTGTTATCGCAACAGGTAGTGGCAGGAAATCCTGCAAAGGTTATTAGGGTTGAAAGATGAAATTATCAATAATTATTCCAGCATTTAATGAGGCAAAAAATATAAAAGAGACTATTATAGAGATAAAGTCTGTAATTCAGACAATCTCTGAGATAACCTTTGCGGAGATAATAGTTGTAGACGATCATTCATCTGATAATACCTTTGAGTCTGTAATGGATATAGGAGATGAGCAGATCAGATGTTTCAGATTAAGCAGAAGAAGCGGGAGTCATACAGCTATCAGGGCAGGACTGACAAAGGTGACAGGAGATGCGGCAGTTGTGTTGTCAGCAGATGGACAAGATGACCCAAATTGTATTAGAGAAATGCTGAAAAAATATATTAATGGCGCAATTGTAGTTTGGGCATTAAGAAAAAACAGAGATAATGAGCCTTGGTATATAAAGATGCCATCATTATTTTTCTACAAGTTATCCTATAGCATGTACATTATAGAAGAGACTGAAATAGATTTATCAAAGGCTGATTTCTTTTTGCTTGACAAGGTAGTTATCGCTGCCTTGAATCAAACCCCTGAGCGCAATACCTCTTTAATCGGACTCATTGCATGGTTAGGATACAAGCAGAGTTATGTTGAATATGATAGAAGGGATAGGAGACATGGAAGTTCAAAATGGAATTTCAGGAGCAGGGTGCATCTTGCAAAGGACTGGATAATTGCATTTTCAGGGATACCGCTTAAATTAATGCCTTTACTTGGTATTATAATAGCGTTATCAGGCTTTATTTATGCTGGGGTAGAAACCTTTGACGCAGTATTTGGCAAAGCGCCAGGCGGATGGTCAACTCTAACGATAATAGTCTTAATATTGGGAGGCATTCAGTTAACAATGCTTGGAATAATAGGGGAATATCTATGGCGGAATCTGGATGAATCTCGAAGGAGACCATTATTTTTTGTTGAGAGGACTTCTGCTATTGAGGATAGGAAAAAAATTAATGAATAAGCAGAAAATAGATGTTCAAGGCAGAGATATAACTATCATTTTAAAAGATGATTATATCTCATTAACTGATATTGCCAAGTACAGAAATAATTAAGAACCGTTTTCAATAAATAATAATTGGATGCGCAGTAGAAGTACAATTGAATTTTTAGGATAATGGAAAAAATTGCTAAACTGCTGATTGCGTTTAAAATCAACCACAAATTTAAAAGTTATACAGTATATTTCACCCCATTATACGTAAACTCATCTACCTGTTCAGCATGTAATTCCTTTTTGGCATATTCTACAGCAAGGCCAGATTCAACGAAGAAATCAACTATATCCTTGTCAAGATGTCTGTCTTTTATCATAAATCCCAATATCTTGAATGCCTCTGAGAGTGTCTTGCCTTTTTTATATGGTCTGTCAGCAGCAGTCAACGCCTCAAATATATCAGCAACTGCAATGATTCTTGCCTGAGTTGGGAGGTCTTTATCCGTAAGTTTATTTGGATAACCAGTGCCAGCAAGGGTTTCATGATGCGCCCCAGCAAAAAAAGGAACCATCCTCAGATTCTTTGGCCATGGCAGCTGGCTTAACATTCTAAAGGTCAACTTTGCATGGTTCTGGATTACCTCCCTTTCACTTTCTGTTAGAGTGCCTCTTCGTATTGAGAGATTTTGCACCTCATCATCGTTCAGGAATTGTTTATCCTCTCCATTTATCTTGAAAGTCTTAGAGGCTATCTCTTTTATCCTGTTTATCTTAGCATCCTCCATAAACTCCCCGCCAGTATTTGCGTTTTTGATAAATATGACATCTTCATCAATGGAATTTGTTTGCTCAATAAAGCGCTGCTCAATTTCAAAGTATGGCTCATCTGTATCAACAGAAGCCCCAGCCTTAATCAATAATTGCACTTTATTTTTTAGAAATTCAATCTCAATGTCTTTTTTAAGTATCTCTGCCCTCGTATTGACTAAATCAAACCTATCAACTATGGTCTCAAGTTTTGTTGACTTATCAACAACGTGCTCAGGGGTTGTAATCTTGCCAATATCATGCATCCACGCTGCAATCCTAAGCTCATTTTGCTGAGCGGAAGTGAGCTTAAATCCCACCCATCTCTCGGAATTAGACTCAGTCAACGCCTTTGCAATATTTTGAGTTATTTCAGCAACCCTTCTTACGTGACCGCCTGTATAGATAGATTTTTCATCAATTGCGGATGCTATAGATTTAATAAATGAATCCAATAGATTACTAAGCTCGCTGATTAAAGATGTGTTAGTTATTGCAACTGCTGCCTGCGAGGCAAGAGATTCTATAAGCGCTTGATAATTATTATAAAATTGAATGGTCTTATTTTTATCATCTTGGGCATTTAAAAGCTGCAAGACCCCAATTATCTCATTTAAATGATTCCGCAAAGGAACTACAAGCATGGACTCAGAGCGATATCCAGTTCTTTTATCAAACTCCCTTGTTCCCTTAAAATCAAAGCCCTCAACCTGATAGACATCGTCAATATTAACTGTCTCCCCAGTTAGCGCAACATACGCTGATACCTGCTGCTTATTTGCAGAGCCGTCAGCATCATATAATTGCACTGCTGGAAAAGGAATGTCTTTCCCGCTTGTGCCTCCCATCTTAAAATTCAAAGAACGTGTCTGAAGAATCTTAAACGCCAAACTTTTCTCATCTGGTGAAACGATATATAGAGTTCCGCCGTCAGCATTGGTAAAATTCATGCCTTCAACCACTATCATTTCAAGGAGGGCGTCAATATTTTTTTCAGCAGAAAGGGCTGCTCCAATCTTTATAAGCTCTCTAGTAAGACTTACCTGATTTCCTGCGAATTGCTTGATATCATTAAGCACTCCGTCAAAAAATGTATTATTTAATTTTTCTACAATATCTGAGGTATGCTTTAATTTTTGTTTTATACTTGTTACAAAACGACTTATATCATCATCATCTGAAAACTTTACTATAGGTTTTTTTTCTGGGTTTGTAGTCTGCATTGCTTTACTCCCTTAAAAGATTTTTTCATCTTTTTATATCAATCAACTATTATAATGAATTTATATAAAAAATAAAAGCATTTAATTCACGCCTTCAGCCAAATAACATAACCATAACTGGTATTGATATCAGCGAAAAGAGAAAACTGCCAAGCAAAAATTGGTTTACAATCAAATAATTTCCCCCATACCTCTCAGTTATTAACGGAGCTATAGTTATTGGAGGGACAGATGCCTGTAATAAAATTAAAAATGCTATATTATGAGGCAGTCTTACTATCCTAAGCAAAAATAATATTATCAAAGGGAATAAGAAATTTTTTATAATAATAAATTTTGATATCTCAAACCACTGTATCCTGATTTTGGGAGGATTTGCAGGACGGCTTAGGCGCATACGGCTTATCAATGCAGCCCAGAGGCTTATGGGTTCTACGCTGCGGCTTATGGGAGTGACTATGGGTATGGACCCGCGGCTTTTTTGATATTCTGTATAAACATTTGCCCCAATTATCAATAATATTATAGGAAGTGACATCCCACCAACCATAAGGAGTCCATTTAATACAAAATTAGGCACATATTGATTAAACCCAGCCAGCCTAATAGCAAGGGTAAAGATTGTCATTACAAAAACAGGGTTTAATAACCAGCTGATATTATTACCTTCACTATTATGACCTTTATAAACCATTGGCATAGTATTATGAAAAAAGGCTGGGAAAAACAGGGTAAATAAAAATAGATTAACAAGGTTAATTGAATTTGCCCCATACATTCCGCCTAAAATCATAAGCGGGAAAAATATCCCATTTTGATAAAACAGTGACGTAAAAAACTCCCTCCTGTAGAGCTTTAAGGAGATATTCATAAAAATCAACGATAAGATAAATGCTATGAGCGTAAACCCTGCCCAATACACTGGCAGCATCCACCACTGCGGGTTTTCTTCGGGTTTGAATTTAGTCAGGACATTATATGCAGCAAGGGCAGGAAGGGCAATGTCAATTGCAAGGGGAGAGAGCATCTTCAGGGCGCTGCTTGGCAAAATCTTTTTGTTGATAACATAAACACCAAGCGCGCCTACTAAAAACATCACTGCTACGGCTTGAAATGTACTGATAAATAGAAGCACTTATGTTATTCCTGTTTAATAATTGAAGAATTAGGGGAATCCGATAATGAATAACCCTTTGAAAGAAGCAGGGATTCAAGATTCCAGCGTCCTAATTTCTCAACAACCGTTTCCCTTAATTCTACCCATACTGGACATAAGGCGCAGGAATGACTGAAATCGCATTTTTTTAGATCAACAGCGCATCTGCTCATTCCAATCGGTCCTTCCATTGCCTCAATAATCTCAATGACATTGATTTTGCTAGGATGTTTGGCAAGCCTAAATCCTCCCTTTGAGCCGCGAGTTGAGTTCACAAGCTCAGCTCTAGCGAGTTTTTGGAGTATCTTTGTTAAGAAAGGACGAGGAATGAGCCTTTCTTCTGCTATACTAGATGCGCCATAAATCTGATTGTATTTTAATGCTAATAATAACATACATCTTAGGGCATAATCAGTTTCCATAGATATTTGAAACATTTTTTCACTCCTGACTCTTTAAAATAATTGTATTTAAAAATACATTTTATAGTAATATATTAAAAATATACTATATCATATATTTGGCATTTAGTACAAAATAATAATAAAATAATTAGATTTTTTGTGAGAGAGATGATTGAACCATATGAGGTTATCTTAAGACTGATAATTGGCGCGATAATCGGAGCAGTAATTGGATATGAAAGGCAGCAGCATGGCAGACCTGCCGGAATTCGCACCCATTTACTTGTATGCAGCGCCTCTGTAATTATCATGATAATATCTACTGAATATTTTCATTTGAGCGCAATAGACCCCTCATATATTAGAGTAGACCCTGCAAGAATAGCTGCTGGAGCTATAACTGGAGTTGGGTTTTTAGGGGCTGGAGTAATTATAAAGAGCGGCCCTTCAGTTATAGGATTAACTACTGCCGCATGTTTGTGGATGGTATCAGCTATAGGACTAGCCATTGGGGCAGGGCTATATCTGCTGTCTATCTCTGGTTTTATTCTTACCTATCTTTCTTTATTTTTAGTTAGGAAGTTTGAGAAAAACTCCCCTGCCCTTCACTATAAGCTATTATCTATCACAACGAAGATAATGGGGAGAAATCAGCAGCTTCTTGATTCAATTAAAAATACAGGGTGTGTTATTACAAATATTGACTATGAAATGGATAAAACCAGAGACATTCTGTCATATTTTATAACTATCTCATTTAAGGAAGACCATATTCAAGAAAAAATCTTAAAGCTGCTCTATGAAAATCCTATTGTTGATACTATGACATTTCATAAATGAAGAAATATCTATTAATAATACTTATATTGATTTCCGCAGTCTCTGCATATCCCCAAGAACCTGAAGATATAATCCCAATGGTCTTTCCTCAAACTGTATATCCAGGGGATGCGTTTATGGTAACCATTAAATCAAGTGACATACCAGAGGGAATGTTTGATGGTAAGAAGTTTCGTTTCTTTCAAATAATAAATCAAGGCTATGTTGCAATAGTTCCAACCTTAATTGAAACGTCAGTTGCTGCCCATGAAATCACCATAAAGGCAGGCGCTAAACATTATAAAATAGAAATAACAGTTGGCAATAAGGTATTTGGTGTAACTCAGGTTAATAATCTGCCTAATGATAAGGTCTTCCCAAAAGAAGAGAGTTTGAAGAGAATAAGGGCAGAGAGGGCAGCCCTTGATGAAATCTTTCAAAGGGTTACGCCTCCACAGTGGGATGGAAATTTTATCATGCCTATACATAATGGAATAACAACTGAATTTGGCGTTAATAGGATGTTAAATGAGCAAAGAAAAAGCATTCACTATGGCATAGACTATAAGGCAGCCCTTGATGAGCCTATCAAGGCGGTCAATTCTGGCAAGGTTGTTCTATGCTCTAATTTATTCTTTGAAGGAAATACGACAATAATAGACCATGGCGCCGGGATTTATTCAATATATATGCATCTGTCAAGCATGACAAAAAAAGTTGGATATCTGGTAAATAAATATGATTTAATAGGTTATGCAGGACAAAGCGGAAGGGCAACAGGCCCTCATCTTCATCTAAGTGTCAAGATAAATGGCATAAGCGTAAATCCTGAATCAGTATACGGGCTGCCGCTTTCAGAGCCGCAAAGATAATATCTCCTGAGGCGTTAAATTGTCTCTGGAGATTATAAATACCCCTCCAACCACCCCTTAACCCTCCTGTCTAATTCCTCAAATATCTCATCACTGTTGCTATAAAACCTATATCTATAGTGAAGGGTTATAATCGTCTTGAGTTCTTCAATTCTATCATTGAGTCTTCCTGTCTCCTTTATACGTCCTACCCATTCCATCAGGCTTTCACAATCTTGTCTTGGAAATATATCAACGCTTATCTTTTTCTGAAGTTCTATAAATGGCGATGGATTAATCGTTGAGACAATATTATCATCCTTGATTGTTTTTTTATATTGAAGCCTAAGCAGTGAGAGAGACTTTGTCTTTATTAGCAGATATATCAGCGCTATAACAAGAATCCCATATATAATTGATTTATTCCTCTCAACCCCTCCATCTGCTCTCCAAAGTAGGAAATCAAAATATATACCTTGAAAGAAATCCGTTATAGGCTCAATAATTGAGGCATCCTCTGAATCATCACCTGTTCCAGGTGTTGTGTCAATGTCTATCCATTTGCCATTGAAGTTAGCCATCGCCCATGCGTGGGCGTGTCTTTGTCTTACGATATAAAGCTCTTTATAACGTTCCTTTACCGAAAATCCAGTTATATAACGACAAGGTATCCCCAGATTCCTTAGTATCAAGACTGTTGCAGTCGCAAAATACTCGCAGTGGCCAGATTTCTTTCTGTTCAGGAATCCCTCTAACTGCATAGGCTTTGTCTTAAGAGAATAACGATAATCGCTTTGAAATATTGATTTTAATCTTAATATTATCTCTCTTTGTGACATGCTATGGGAGTAGGACGTCAATCCATATAGATTAATAAATCCTGCAACAGCCGCTTTATCATTATCTGAGAGAAAGCTGTCAACCTTAGATACGGGCGCATCATAATAACCTGAATAATAAACCTTATACCTCAAAAACCCTTGAGAGGTATAAGACGCCTTATCAACCTTGATTGTCCCAAGATTATTGATAAAGGCATTTTTTGCTTCTATATTTTCAAACCTATGACTCCCTAATGGATGAGGCAGCGCCACCACCTTTTCATCCATTGAGCCATAAACCTTCAGACTATTTTTCTTGTCAGAGATATTAATGTCTCTAACTAATAGTGTCGAGGCGCGCTTATCTAATTTCAACTGTGTCCAAGAACTGTTCGAGACAAACCACTGCCCGTTTAGATAGCGGTTATATGCAGCATCCATCAATAATATAGGCGACTTAGTCTCAACCCTTAGGATAATCTTGCCTGACTGCTTGAGTCTTGCAATGTTTCCGATTGCTGTATGAGAAATCTGCGGGTCTGTTGATGTATATTGGTCTGCAAACATACTGATCCCAAGCTCCTCAAGACGCCCTTGAAGCGCGCTCAGACCCATCTGGAGGGTATACCCATACTAACTGAAATCAAGATAAGGATCAACCAATGGGTAATATTATATCTCATTGACCTCTTTGAATAAAGGGCATAGTTTATAAGGGCAGCCACAGCCGCATAAAACCAGATACTTCGCTGGTTAGCAGCGCATGAGGCAGCAATCACAATCGCAAAATACACATATGTCAGGTCAATATACTTAGATTGGATATTTTGTTTTCTTTTTCTAAGGGTATAAAACAGCGCATCAAGCGGGAACCTGCCTCTATCGCTATAATATTGCCCTAGTATTACAGGGAGCATAGTTATTGGCATCCACTTTAAAAACACTATTATAAATCTTTCATCAAATAAATCGCTTATCAAAATCGATGCAATAAATCCAATTGTGATAATGGATACAAGGGATGAAATCTTGTCAAAGGTCTCATCGCCTCCCTCAAAACGAAGAGATATTATCAACGATAATTCAAGGGAAATAGCTATCAAAATTCCAAGCGGAAGCAGATTAACGCTCCATCCCCAAAATATTATAGATAGTCCAATAAGCAATGGCGGTCTGTTATATGACATCTTTAAACCTTGAATTAATCATTTATACCATTTTAGATTTAAAAGCATTTAAATAAATCATTTTATAAATCATAAACCATAAACCATAAACCATAAACCATAAACCATAAATCATAAATCATAAATCATAAATCATAAATCATAAACCATAAATCATAAATCATAAATCATAAATCATAAATCATAAATCATAAATCATAAATCATAAATCATAAACCATAAATCATAAATCATAAATCATAAATCATAAATCATAAATCATAAATCATAAATCATAATCCATAAATCATAAATCATAAATCAATTATCGTAATATCATTTAGGTCAATCTGTGTTTGATCTCTTAGGGCATCTCTAATATAAAAAACCTTTATAGGTATTTGAGCAGCCTTGATATAATCGACTAAATCCTTGCGCTCCTTGTCCCATTTAATAAATATGCAGATCAAGCTGCTGTAAACACTAAGTCTTTCTATTAGAGATTGGCGCAATATTTCAAATGGTTTTATACCGCATAATAATACTTCTGTCAATGCTTCCATGACATTTATCTTATGAGCAAGCCCTCTGCCAACCGTAATGGTACGAACTGCGTCTTCTACAAATATAAAATCAATCAGAGAATCAGGACTCTTATTAGATATTAGTATGGAGGCAGCAACGCTTACCGCTCCCTCAAAGACATCTTCATCCGCAATAGTTCCTATAGTGTCAAGGGCTAATCCCTGACGAGAGAAATACTCTTCATGGTATTGCTTTATAAGCGGTTTATCTGTCTTTGCCCATCCCTTCCAGTCAATATGACGGATTGAGTCTCCGTAGATATAGTCTCTGATTGCAAAAAACTCCATAGAATCCCCTACGGATAAGGCTGATGTTACGCCTCCTTGATTATATTTACGCGCAATTGGCAGAAGTATATCTGGGATTGGATATTGTTTAGGCAGGATATATATTGTCTGCTCAAGAGGGATTCTATAAAATGCCCTGAATAAGCCGATTGGGTCTCTTTTACATATTATAATCTCTTTAAATGAAAACACCCCTCGTGTCAGAGGAATAATCACTATTGGAATCTCAATAGAACTTTTAGAATGAAGTGTTGGGATTTCTATAATCTTTGGTTTTATGCCGTGATTTTTCTTATCAATTAACCAAACCCAGCGATAAAATGCTAGTACCCTGTCATAGATATTTCTCTTAGATTCTTGAGGCTCTCTTACAGTCAGAAATTCTTCAAGTGTTGGAGGCGGGTCAGAAGGCATGTCTATTAATTCAAGCCCGACTTGCTCTCTTTCAGAGAGGGAGGTAATCTGAATATTATAAGTATATGGCGTTGAGGCAGTAGCATATGGCGAGATTATTCTATTGACCTTTAACTTGACGTTAAACCTAATCACATATAATATAGAGATAATAAATATAGATGAAATAAACGTAAACACAACAAATGCCATAGTTTGTTTGGTGTCAATTCCAATGGCAGCAGAGATAATGATTGAGGCAAGGATAAATTTGCCAGTATCTGTAAGTCGGAATTGCAATCTATTAGAATGGGCATTATATCTTCTGTAGATATAATAAAAAATCGTCTGTAAGAATATCATATTGGTGTCGACCCTTTAAGAAGGGCATGGGATAGATTTTAGGATTTCTAAGACTATTGTTTCAGCCGAATTACCAACAAATGCAGATTGCTGGTCTAATATAAGACGATGTGAGATAACTGCTGGCGCAAGCTCTCTGATATGCTCAGGGGTGACAAATACAAGACCATCACATAGGGCAAGGGCGCGGCTTACATTCATTAATGCTATAGAACACCTTGGTCCTGCCCCAAGCCGAATCTCTTTTCTATGTCTTGTAGCGTCTGTAATATCGACTATATACTGACAAAGCGAACTGTTGATATGAACCATTTTAACTGCGTATAGGACATTTATCACCTCCTCAATGGTTACACAGGGCGTGACGGATTGAAAGGGATGTCTCTTTAACTGAGCAGTAATCATATCTGTCTCACTTTCTTTTGTGAGATACCCAAGTTGAAACTTCAGGGTAAATCTGTCAATTAACGCTTCAGGCAGGGGGTATGTCCCATGAAATTCAATTGGATTTTGAGTTGCTATGACAAAAAATGGAGACGCAAGGGTATAGGTCTTAGAGTCAACAGTAACCTGAGATTCGCCCATACATTCAAGCAGCGCAGATTGTGTGCGTGGAGAGGCTCGATTTATCTCATCTGCAAGCAATATATTTGTAAATATTGGGCCTTCTCTAAAGAGAAACCTTCTTTCCTCTGGATTAAATATTGATATGCCAATAATATCTGATGGCAGGAGATCAGGGGTTAATTGTATTCTTTTAAACACAGCGTCAATGCTTTTGGCAAATGTCTTTGCGAATATGGTCTTTCCAGTGCCCGGAAAGTCTTCTATCAAGACATGTCCTCCGCTTGCAAAGGCAGCAATGACCTTACGAATGCTATGACCTTGTCCTGTCATAACGATATTCATATTTGCGGTAATTTTTTTAATCGTATTATGCGCTGTCTCTAATTGGTTCACGTTAATTTTCTGACAAGCTCTCGCGTTCTTCATCAAAATCCGCATTTTCATAAGCTATTATTCTGAATTTCTCTTCTAATTCCATGAATGCCTCAACTAAGACAGGGTCAAAATGCGTTCCCTTTCCGTCAAGTATAATCTGAGTTGATTTTTTGTGTGAAAATGGGGGTTTATATACCCGCTTGCTTATCAGGGCGTCATAGACATCTGCAATAGCCATCAACCTTCCTGATATTGGGATATTTTCGCCAGCAAGTCCTTGAGGATAGCCTGTGCCGTCATATTTTTCATGATGCGTATGGGCAAGTTCACGCGCAATTCTCAAAAACCCATTATTTACAAGTCTTGTCTCAAATGCCTTTAATGCTTCATAACCATATATCGTGTGTTTCTTCATTTCTTCAAATTCAGCATCTGTCAGTTTTCCATGCTTTTTTAAAATGGCGTCAGGGACAGCAACCTTGCCTATGTCATGAAGAGGGGCGCATTTAAATAATAAATCGTTTGTGTCTTCATTAAGATACTCTGAGAATTTAGGGTGTTTAGAGACATGTTCTGAGAGTATCTTAACGAAGAATTTTGTGCGTATAATATGCCCGCCTGTCTCTGGGTCTCTATATTCGGCAAGCGTACCCAAACTATCAATGGTGACTTCCTGCATGATTTCAAGTTCTCTGGTTCTTTCCTGCACCAGATGTTCAAGATTATCCTGATGTCGTTTGAGTTCAAGGTGATTTTTGATTCTTGCCTTAACAAGCGCAGGACTAAATGGTTTAGTGATATAATCAACTGCTCCAAGCGCAAGACCCTTTGCCTCATTTTGTTCGTCAAATAATGCGGTTAAGAAGATTACAGGTATATCCTTAGTCTTGGTATCTGCCTTTAGTCTCTTACAAACCTCATAACCATCCATACCCGGCATCATAATATCTAGAAGTATGAGATCAATGGGGGATTTAGTTACAATTTTTAAGGCAGTGTCACCTTTAAGGGCAACCCTTATCTGATACTCTGAGCCTAACAACTCATTTAATATGTCTATATTCTGCGGAGTATCCTCAACGATTAATATACTTTGTTTAGCGGCTGGCATTCTATTTATCCCTCAATTATTATAATAATATACGTATTGTAACACAAATTTTATAATAAGTGAAAAAAAGAATTCACGGCAGAGGCGTAGGGGCAGACCTATGTGTCTGTTTTGAGTTCGGATTCTCTACCTCATTCAGGGCGAACACATAGGTTCGCCCCTACGTTCCTGCGGTGAATAGCAGTTCATTTTTCACTTTTAATTTTTCACTAATTAATGCTATAATCTCTTTCAGCAAATCATTAGAAAAAATCAAATATGTTTAAAGGAAAAAGATGCCAAATCAGAATCGCCGTAAAGATGTTAGGAATATAGCAATCATAGCGCATGTTGACCATGGCAAGACCACCTTGGTTGATGCAATACTTAAACAAACTGGGGCATATGAATTTAAGGATGGCGAGTCAACTATCATGGACTCTAATCCCATTGAGCGGGAGAGAGGGATAACCATATTTTCAAAGAATGCCTCCATCAATTATAAAGACGTTCAATTTAATATCGTTGACACACCAGGACACGCGGATTTTGGATCAGAGGTAGAGAGGATTTTAAAGATGGTTGACGGAGTGCTTTTATTAGTTGACGCTTTTGACGGACCTATGCCTCAGACAAAATTTGTCTTAAAAAAATCCCTTGAATTACATCTAAAGCCAATACTTGTTGTAAATAAGATAGACCGCCCAAACTCCCGGCCGCATGAGGTTGCTGATATGACATTTGACCTCTTTTGCGAGTTAAATGCCTCAGATGAACAGCTTGATTTCCCTATTGTCTATGCCTCTGGCAAACTAGGCATAGCAACCCTTGATTTAGCAGAGCCTGGCACTGATCTAAAGCCTCTGCTGGATACAATATTATTAAGGGTACTGCCTCCAGTTGCAGACCCTGAAAAACCATTTCAGATGTTGATAACTATGATGGATTATGATTCATATGTTGGGCAAATCTCAGTTGGCAGGATATTTCATGGAAAGATAAAGACAGGCGAGCCTATGGCTTTAGTAAGGCTTGACGGCACTATAAAAACTGGCAAGGCTACTAAGATTCTAAGATATAAGGGATTAAAGAGGATTGAGACAGACTCGGCAATGGCAGGCGACATAATATCTATAGCTGGCATGGATGAGGTAAAGGTTGGAGAGACCCTTGCTGGAATAATTAACCCACAGGCGCTGCCAAAGATAAAGATTGACGAGCCTACAATCTCAATGTTATTTTCTCATAATACATCCCCTCTTGCAGGTAAGGACGGAGGCAGGTTTCTGACATCTCGTCATATAAGAGAAAGGCTTGAGATGGAGGCTTTAAATAATGTTGGAATAAAGATTGAGGCATTTTCAGATAGTGAAAAGATAAAGGTATCTGGCAGGGGTGAGCTTCATCTGTCAATATTGATTGAAACAATGCGCAGAGAGGGTTATGAGCTTGAGGTATCATCCCCTCAGGTTATAATGATGGAACTTGATGGAGTAAAGCTAGAGCCTACTGAAGAGGTTTTGATAGAGGTAGATCAAGGTTATGAAGGCGCAGTGATTGAAGCCCTTGGCGCAAGAAAGGCAGTGATGAAGGACATGCAGATGACCTCAATCGGCACAATGCGAATGAATTTCTATATTCCAACACGAGGGTTGATAGGATTTAGGAGCGAGTTTTTGATGATGACACGAGGGACAGGCGTTATGTTTCAGAATTTCTATCAATATGAAGCCTTTAAGGGCGAGTTGATTCATCGGCAGTCAGGGGTGCAGATATCAATGAATAATGGAAGGGCAGTAGCGTTTGCATTGTTTACTTTACAGGATAGAGGTGAGATATTTATAAATCCTGGCGATGATTTATATGAAGGCATGATAATAGGTGTAAATAATAAGGGAAAGGATATGGTAGTAAATGGAATTAAGGAAAAGAAACAGACAAATATCAGGGCATCAGGAACAGATGAGGCGATAAGATTAATCACGCCAAGGGAGATGACCCTTGAGTTTGCCCTTGAGTTTATAGAGGATGATGAATTGGTTGAGATAACCCCAAAGAACATCCGCCTTAGAAAGCGTTACCTCAATGAAAATGATAGGAAATCAAAGATGCGTAAAAAAACATAGTGAAAACAGAATTCACCACAGAGACACAGAGTCGTAGGGGCAGGTCTTGTGCCTGCCCTGTTGTTGTGGTAACT
>Ga0315281_10001026_pt1 | contig 40617 bp, 34 predicted proteins | sample YL17G07_0_MG_FD_204540 | JGI IMG/M metagenome (GOLD analysis project Ga0315281, IMG submission 204540) | Sediment microbial communities from Yellowstone Lake, YNP, Wyoming, USA - YL17G07_0 | ecosystem: Environmental > Aquatic > Freshwater > Lake > Sediment | place: USA: Wyoming | collected...
CGAGTATGTCGAACGCTGCTGGCTTTTCGGGGTTGTTTTTCTTCGCTCATGCCGCGAAGTTTACCCGAAATGCCCCAAAATCCTTGACAGGATGTTGAGGCGCTTAACTTGTGACTGATGGCGTAAGCCCGCTCGCTTTTTTTGTTGTTCCAGTTTGCCCGCCAATTGTCAATTGCTATTTGCCAATCTACCCCATCCTTCCCGTGATGTACGCCTCGGTTAATTCTTCTTTTGGTCTGGTGAATATTTGATGGGTCGGCGCAAACTCCACCAGCTCGCCAAGCCAGAACAGCCCCGTGTAATCCGACACGCGCGCGGCTTGTTGCATGTTGTGCGTGACAATCACAATCGTATAATCTTCCTTGAGCTCTTTGATTAATTCTTCCACGCGCAGGGTGGCGATTGGGTCAAGCGCGGAAGTAGACTCGTCCATCAAAATCACTTCCGATTTAATCGCAATCACCCGCGCAATGCACAGACGTTGCTGTTGCCCAAGCGATAATCCCAGCGCGTCCATTTTTAAATCGTTTTTCACGTCGTCCCATAACGCGGCGCGTTCCAAACTGCTTTGCACAACCGCGTCCATGTTTACGTCCATGCCCATCACGCGCGGACCAAAAGCCACGTTATCGTAAATGGATTGCGGAAATGGGTTCGGTTTTTGGAAGACCATCCCCACGCGCTGACGCAAGTTAACCTCGTCCATATCGGAGGCGTAAATATCTTCGCCGTTCAACAAAATTTTCCCGTTCATGCGCGTTCCTACAATCGTATCATTCATGCGATTCAAACAACGCAAAAACGTAGACTTGCCGCAACCCGAAGGACCAATCAACGCGGTCACTTGGCGCGACTGGATTTCAAGATTAACATTTGAAAGCGCTTTGGAGGCGCCGTAGTAAAAATCCACATTTTGAACGGAGAAAACGGGTTGGGTTGCGGTCATCAGGCAATTGTATCAAAGAACGGCGCTTGTTTACTCGCCGAGCTACGACTATAATCTTCTCAATGAAACGTTTCGTCGCGCTCTGTCTTCTTTCGTCTTTCATTCTCGCGTCATGCGCCTCCAATTCGTCCGCGCAAGCCGCGTCTGATTCTCCCGCCGCGTATATTGAAAACAAAGGCTCGGACACCATCGTCAATCTTGCGTTGGCGTGGGCGGAAAGATATCAAAAGACGCGCCCCGCTATTCGCATCTCGGTGACCGGCGGAGGGTCAGGGACGGGGATCGCGGCGCTCATCAACGGCACGGTGGATATCGCCAACGCGTCGCGCAAAATCAAAAAGGAGGAGATCGCCGAAGCGCAAGCCAAAGGGATTGAACCTGTGGAGCATATCATTGCCCGCGACGCGATTGCGGTCATCGTCAATCCGAAAAATCCCGTCAACGAATTAACGCTGAAACAAATCTCGGATATTTACAGCGGCGGCGTTACGAACTGGAGCGAAGTCGGCGGCGAAGATCGCCCGATTGTGCGCCTCTCGCGCGAGACCAATTCCGGCACGCACGTTTATTTTTTGGAAACCGTTTTGCGTTTGGGAAGCAAGGAAGATAAAACTTTATTTTCAATGGATACGTTGTTGCTCCCGTCGTCCGAAGGCATTATCTCGGAAGTGCGCGACAACCCCAACGCGATTGGCTACGACGGACTCGGTTATGTCCCCAAAGATTTGAAAACCGTCGCGATTGCAAAAGAAGCGGGCGCGCCGTATGTCTTGCCCGCCATCAAAACTGTGAACGATAAAACCTATCCCATTGCCCGCGACCTTTACATGTACACCAACGGCGAACCGAAGGGAGCGGTCAAGGAATACCTTGACTGGCTTCTTTCCGCCGAAGCGCAACAGATTGTCGCCGAGTTGGGCTTTGTGCCTGCGAAGTAAAAAGTTTAAAGCAAAGGAGAATTCGATATGACTTTATTAGAAGAAATCCAATTGCGGTTAGTTCGTTTGCCGCTTGAAAAGCAAAGCGAAGTATTGGACTTTGTCTCGTTTTTACAAGAGCGCGTCGTCGTAACCTCAACTAATTCTCTCGGCGAAGAACGAAAGAAAAGAATCGAAAACGCTTTTTTACAATTGGCGACGTTGAAAACTTTTGCGGATATTACAAATCCCGTAGAATGGCAAAAGCAAATTCGCGCTTAAAACTTTAATTATGGAAAAATCTTTAAACTGGCAAGAGTTCATCATCACAAGGGCAATCAAAGCCAGCGGATACTCCGCGATTGTTTTTGTGGGACTTATCTTTTTCTTCCTCCTCCGCGAAGGTCTGCCCACGCTGGGCGAGGTGGAAATATCCTCGCTCCTCAGCGTGCGCTGGTATCCGATTGAAAATTATTTTGGCGTCCTGCCGCTGATCACTGGCTCGTTAATTGTGACCATTGGCGCGGCGCTCATCGCCGTTCCATTTGGAATTGGCACGGCGGTTTTTATCTCTGAGATTGCTCCGCGTTGGGCGCGTGAAATACTAAAACCGCTCGTTGAATTGCTCGGCGGACTTCCTTCTGTGGTGTTGGGATTTCTCGGCATACTTGTTGTCTCGCCTTATCTGCGCGTCTTTCTTGACCTCCCAACGGGTCTGACCGCGTTTACAGGTTCCCTGCTTTTGGGCGGAATCGCCGTGCCGACTGTCGTATCCGTTGCGGAGGACGCGCTTGACGCCGTTCCGCGCGCATACCGCGAAGGCGCGTGGGCGCTGGGAGCGACGCGCTGGCAAACCATCTGGCGCGTGACCTTGCCCGCCGCGCGTTCAGGCGTCCTCACCGCCGTCATGCTCGGCGTGGGACGCGCCATCGGCGAAACTATGACCGTGATGATGGTCACCGGCAACGCGCCCGTGCTGGCGATAAAACTCGGCAGTTTATTCTCGCCCGTCAGAACCATGACCGCCACCATCGCCGCCGAAATGGGCGAGGTCGCAAACGGCAGTACGCATTATCACGTTTTATTTTTTATCGGCATGGTCTTATTTTTGATTTCGCTCATCGTCAACATCATCGCCTCGTCCGTCGTCTTCCGCGCCAAAAAGAGGGCGGAGAGGATATTGTCGTGACGACCAAATTCCTCGCCCGCCACCGCCACGCCGTCCAACGCATTGGATTTATCGCCATTACTTTAATGGCGATCGCTACCGTGCTTCCCATTATCGGGACGATACTCTTCATCCTCTATAAAGGCGGCGCCGCCGTTTCATGGGAATTTCTTTCGGGCTTTCCGCATGACGGCATGCGCGCGGGCGGCGTCTTCCCCGCGATTATCGGCACGTTATACCTGACGCTTGGCACGGCTGTTTTTTCCGTTCCATTGGGCGTCGCCGCCGCGATTTATCTTTCCGAATACGCCAAAGACAATCAATGGACGCGCCTCATCCGCCTTGCCATCATCAACCTTGCGGGGATTCCTTCGGTGGTGTACGGCTTGTTCGGTTTGGGATTGTTCGTGCTGTTCCTAAAATTCGGCACGTCCATTCTCGCCGCGTCGCTGACGCTTTCGATTATGACCCTGCCCGTCATCATCAGCACGTCGGAGGAAGCGCTCCGCGCCGTGCCGCAATCTTTCCGCACGGTGAGCGTCTCGCTCGGCGCGACGCGCTGGCAGACCATCCGCCGCATCGTCGTCAAAGAAGCGTTGCCCGGTATCATCACGGGAATCATTCTCGGCTTGGAACGCGCCGCCGGCGAAACCGCTCCAATTCTTTTTACGGGCGCGGCGTTCTTTCTCCCACGACTTCCCCATTCCCCTTTCGACGCGACCATGGCTTTGCCTTATCATCTTTTCGTCATTTCTACGCAAGTGCCTGAAATGCCGATTCAAATTCAATACGGCACGGCTTTGGTCTTGCTCGTCTTTGTGCTGACCCTGAATTTAAGCGCGACGGTAATTCGTTCAAGGACAAGGGCGAAGAGACAGTGGTGAAATGAACAAAATCCTCATCGAAAACCTCTCCCTCCAATATGCCGACGGCTTTGAGTCTTTGCGCGGCGTCAGCATGGGAATCCGCAAAAACGCCGTGACCGTTTTGTTTGGTCCGGCGGGCGGCGGAAAATCCACTTTGTTGCGCTGTCTTAATCGCTTGAACGATCTCACCGAAGTAAAATCTTATTCGGGGCGGATTATGATTGACGGCGAAAATATTCTCGACCCAAAAACCGACGTGATTGCGTTGCGCCGCAAAGTGGGCATGGTCTTTGCGCGCCCCGTGCCCCTGCCGATGAGCATTCGTGAAAATATCACTTATGCGCTGGAACTGGCGGGCGAAAAACGAAAATCCAAATTGGATGAATCGGTGGAACGCAGTTTGAAACTCGCCGCCGTTTGGGACGAAGTGAAAGACAGATTAAACGATCCCGCCATCGCGTTGTCCGGCGGACAACAACAGCGCGTCTGCCTTGCGCGCGTCATCGCCTTGCAACCCGAAGTGATTTTGCTTGATGAGCCGACCTCGGGTCTTGACCCGATCTCCACCGGCAAAGTGGAAGCCGCCCTATTTGAGTTAAAAAAAGAATACACCATTATTCTTGCGCCGCATTCCATTCAACAAGCCGCGCGCGCGGCGGATTACGCCGCGTTCTTTTTAACAGGCGAACTCATTGAATACGGCGAAGGCAAAACCATCTTCACCGCGCCCAAAGAAAAGAAAACCGAAGATTACATTATGGGCCGGTTTGGGTAATCCGCGCGACGGTCAATATGACGCGCTACTCGCGGAAGTTTTTTTGCTCAACGGCGTCGTCGGACTCGTCGCGGGCGAACGCTACATGAAAGACGGACTCATTGCGGCGGCGGGAGTCCACTTTTGGACGGACGTTGTTTTTCATGTGTTGTGGGGGGGGGCAATTATGTCGGAGTTTTGTATATGTTGCCTAAAATTAGTTGGGATAAGAATTGGCAAGCGCTATAATGTGCATATTATTCATCTAATTGGAGAAGGATTATGTCCATGTCTGTCACTCAAAATAAAGATCGTTTATCTGCTTGGCAAGTTGAAAGTCTTCGCCTGACTTGTTTTCCAAGTTCTGCCACAGAATTTAATTCGGCAAATTGGTATCAGGATATAGTTGGCGAACAGCCAGAAAACACTATTATTCGCGCGCGCGACAACTTCCGACAAGATGAAGGCGTTGTTAATGGTCAAAAAATAATTCTTGGCGTACAGCCAATGCGAATTGATTGGTTAATGAAGGCTAATGAAGAAAAAGGGGAGTTTTTGATTGGTTCGTTTCAAGACGGTTTAGCTTCTTTTCTTGAACTGATGTCTCGTTGGTTCAAAATAAGTCCGTCGCTTAGGCGTCTAGCATTTGGCGCTATTCTTGCTTTGCCTGTAGACGATCGAAAATCTGGTTATAAATTAATATCTAATTATTTACCTAATATTAAACTTGACCCGATTGGGTCGTCGGATTTTCTTTATCAAATTAATCGCGCTCGAAATAGCCGGTTGGATATTTCTGAATTAGAGATTAATAGGCTCTCAAAATGGTCAGTGGCAAAACAAGGACTTGCCCGAATTGATATTTTGCCTGAAACCCGTATATCGGTATTCCCTTCTTCAGATACATTTTCCTGCAGATTGGAATTAGATATAAATACTTTGGGAGAATATAAGAACGATATATCTTCAGAAAAGTTAGATGACGTCTTTCATGAGTTAGTTGATCTTGCAAAAGAAATTTCAATAAAAGGCGATATCCCATAATGTCTCTTCATAACTTGCCTAATGTTTTTTCGCCTACAGACTCGAACGTCGCCACTAGCGATTTGTTGATTGAGAGCCTCTTTAAAAAAGCGCTTCCTGTAACGCAATATCAGAATATAGACGCGCGTACTGTAAATTATAATGAAGCGAGTATTGAGAGTTCGACAACCGAGTCTGTTAGCGCGAACTTGCTAAGCGCGCAGGCGAATTCAATATTTATTAACGCTAAAGAAGAAGTTTTTGAAGATGGTATGGAGAGCAATTTCTCTAGAAATTTATCAAAATTCATTGTCTCGTTTGGGCATTCGGCAATGGAGACAATTATTCCTATTGTTTTATCGGAACGCGCAAATACTGAAGTTGTATCAGAGGCATTCAGAGTTCTTGGACGACTTGTTCACGCGACAACATATCGAGAGCGTTTATGGCTTCTCGAAAGAGGTTTATATAGCGCTTCTGCTCGCGTGCGTGACGGATCTCTTTTGGGTTTGGAAATTCTGAACGATTCGCTTGCGATACCCCCTCTGAAAGCCGCCATCAATAGAGAAAGAATCCCCGAGTTACGCCAAGACATGGAGCAGGTTGTATCTCAATTAGAGGGCAATAAAGATGACGTTTCTGCTAAGAAAAATTCGTAAAAATAGATGGTATAAGACTGAACCAATTGATTGGCTTCTTGACGGCGAACTGCAGGCTGATCCGTTAGGCGATCTTGCAACCAAATCAAATGAATTGTCGGTCTATCATGTTGTCGCAGACGAATCTAATCTTGACCGAATTATTGCGTCATTGGCGGTTAATGTCGAGCAGCTATCGCATGTTGACTTTGCGATTTTCGATGAAAAAATAATTTCTGATGTTGGAATAAAAATGAAAGAAAGTGAAGGGGATTTGCCTGACGAACAAGTAAATAAATGGCATAGCGATTTATACGAGATTTCTGCCGTAAAGTTATTAACCTTGGCTAAAGAAATTAACGATAAAGCAAAAATTGAAAGAAGAAGTTTTATGCAAGTCTTAAATATGGTTGCCAATTCGCTGAATAATAATTATTTTGATCGTTCGCGGATAAAATGGACAAGCCAAACAGACCTTGATAAATTAGATAAGTTGCTTGCTGGACGACCCTAATGAATATTTACGCAACAATAGATTTGATGAAGTGACAGCCGTTTGGACGGATGTCGTTTTTCATGCGCTACGGGGATTGCTTTAAGCAAATGTTATAATCGGGCTATCTTGCTGTGGGCTTATGCCTGCTCGGTTCTGGGCTATCAGGTGAGCCTAATTGCATGATTACAATTGATTGTTCTGGCTTAATGTCTGACTTTGCGACAAGGATTTCAGCAGGAGAAACATTTGCTGAATTGTTGCCAGACTTGCATTATGGAGTCTTGGCAGAACTAGAAGAATTTTTGAGCAGGATTTTGGCTCAACTTCTATTAACAACGGAGGACGCTATGAACGGTCAAATTGGGAACAACAATAGCTCAGAACCGACAACAATTCTATCCCTTCGCAATCGTGAAGGGATTTTTATCGCCAGCGTTGAATTAAAAAAGTGAGAAGTGTAATTTGGTGATATCAAAAGCGCGACTATCAAAACGATAGTCGCGCTTTTGATTCTACAACAACCGATCTCCCTCCGCCACCACCGAGTCGACTCGATAATGACAGCCGCGACTTTGGCGATTGTGCCGCCTTCTTTCTTTAGAAGACAGATTGAATTACGCTTTGAAATCCAATTTTCATAGCCCAAGAAACCCTCGCGCAAAAGCGCGAATGGTTTTCATAATTTCCAACGCTTCTTTTGCGTCATCTAATATTGGAGCCGCGCCGGGATAGCGCGTTCGCACCGCGTAATCGGCGAGCGTATTTAAAAGTTTTGGGTTGATTTCCAAAAGTATCCCAGCCGACGAACAGAGATTGTTTAACATCAGCAAGTCGTGAGTCTTTGGAAAATCCGCTTTCTTTAAGACGAGCAGGGCTTTCATGTATTTTTCGGCGCATTGTTGCGCATGGAAACACGCGCCTGTGGGCAACGGTTTTTTGCGGCGCATTGCGGATTTGGCAAGTTCAAAATCCTCTTCCGCTTTTTCCACCCATGCAAGCGGGTCAGATGCTTCGTTCATACAAGACCTTGCCGCGCGTCAAAATTTCTTTTAGAAAAAAATCCCCCGACTTCAACTCCGCCTTGACTTCCTTTGGCGTTTTGACCAAAATATCAACGGGAAACGGGCGCGGCAATAATAAGCGCGAGACCTTCCAACCGCGTTCCTTGCGCGACGCTTTTGTTTTCAGCACAACCAATAAATCTACGTCGCTGTGTTGATTTGGTTTTCCATACGCGTAAGAGCCAAACAAAACGATTTTTTCAGGATTGAGCTCGTCCACAATTTTTTGAATAGCGGGGCGCAAAGATTTGCCCACTGAAACCGTCAAACCAAGCGGAACGGTCTTCGGGCGGCGCAAGCCCGTTGTGCTGACTAATGCGTTCATGGCGATTATTGTATATCAAAGTTGTCGCATGAGCAACAAATTACAACAACCGATCTCCCTCCATCTCCACCGAATCCACTCGATAATGACAGCCGCTGCTTTGGCGGTTGTGTCTTGCGGCTTTGGCGATGATGAGGGCGGTATCAACGGCGTTGCGTAAGCCGATCAGTCCGTCGCTGAGTTTGGTGGAACGATAGAAGGTTTCGGTTTCGTTTTGCAGGTGGCGCAGTTCGCGGATGGCGCGGGAGAGGCGCTCGCCGCTGCGGGCTAAGCCGACGTAGTGCCACATGATGTTTTGAATCGTTTGCATGTCGCCTTGAATCAACGCGGGGTCGGAATCGGAGTCGAGGCGGCTTTCGTCCCACGGGGGGATTTCTTCGCGGGTCGGGATGTGATGCGGATGTTGAATCAACTTCGCTTCGACGTCGCGGGCGGCGCGATGTCCCCAGACCAATCCCTCCAATAACGAAGTGGATGCCAGACGATTCGCGCCGTGCAATCCCGTGCAAGCGACTTCTCCAATCGCGTACAAATTTTCAATGCTGGTTTGCCCGACCTCGTCCACTTGAACGCCGCCGCAAAAATAATGCGCGGCAGGCACAACGGGAATCGGCTCGCGCGAAATATCCACGCCCGCTTTGATGCAGGCGGCGTAAATGTTCGGGAAGCGTGCGCGGATTTCGTCGGCGGGTTTGCGCGAAGCGATATCCAATAAAACATGCGAGTACCCGTTCGCTTCCATGATGTGATGAATGGCGCGGGCGACGACGTCGCGCGGGGCGAGGTCTTTCCACTCGGGGGAATAATCCTGCATGAAGGCGCGTCCGTCGGGGGTGAGGAGGATGCCGCCCTCGCCGCGCACCGCCTCCGAGATAAGAAATCCCTCCGAGCCCGGAATCGCTAACGCGGTAGGATGAAACTGGACATACTCCGCGTTGATGATGCGCGCGCCCGCGCGACTTGCCATTGCCAACCCGTCGCCGCGCGAACCTTGCGGGTTGGTCGTGTTGCGATAAAGTCTGCCTAGTCCGCCCGTCGCCAAAATTGTGACCGCCGCCAGCGTGCGATGCACGGCGCGTCCCTTGCGGTCAAAGACATAGGCGCCGTGACAGGCGATGGGCTTGTAAGTATCCAGCGGGTCGCGCGAGTGATGCGGATAAGTGATGAGGTCAACGGCGGTGGCGTCGGTGAACCATTCGATGTTGGGCTTGGATTGCAGAGCGCGCATCAGCCCCTTGCTAATCGCCGCGCCCGTGCCGTCGCCGACATGCAAAATGCGGCGATGCTGATGCGCAGCTTCTTGGGTGTAGTTGAGCGAGCCGTCGCGGTTGTGGTCAAATTCGATTTGGGCGATTTGGACGAGGATTTCATCCAATAGCGCGGGACCTTCCTCCGCGAGGATTCGCGCCACTTCGGGCAACGACGCGCCCGCGCCCGCCGCGAGAATATCTTCGATGAGCGCCTTCGCGCTATCATCGGGACCGCGATGAATGATTCCGCCTTGCGCGAGATTCGTGTTTGAATCATTCGCGTCGAAGGCGCGAGTAATCAGCGCGATGCGCCGCTTGGGATTTTCGGCAAGTCGCAACGCGGCAGTCGCCCCCGCGATGCCTGTGCCTATGATGAGTACGTCGGTGGTTAGCATGGTGGTAATTGGTAATTGGGTAAGTGGTAATTGGTAAACGAGGGTTGCTTATTTACCAATTACCACTTACTTTTTACCCAATCGCTATCATCCTTTGAACAGACTTCTCCGCGCGAACGCGAATGTCTTCGGGGATTTCGATAATGTAGCGATCAAGTTTGAGGGCGTTGAGCGTGTCTTCCATTGTAATCGTATTCATGTGCGGACAGCGCACCATGCAAAGGCGTAACATTTCTTTATCGGGATTGGCGGCGGCGATGTTGTCGCCCATTGAGCATTCGGTCAAAATTAAATACTGCGGCGCTTTGGATTGTTGCACGAATTTAATCATCGCGGTTGTGCTACCTGAATAATCCGACGCGGCGGTGACTTCGGGGCTACATTCGGGATGCGCGAGAATCAGCACATCGGGGAATTGCGCGCGGACGGTTTCAATGTCTTTCAGCGTAAATTTTTCGTGGACTTCGCAACGTCCTTGCCAGCCGATCATCGTTCCCTCATCCCCAGCCCTTCCCCCAGTGGGGGAAGGGAGCAATTCCCCTCTCCCTACTGGAGAGGGGTTAGGGGTGAGGGCGCGTGTCGGGAAGATAATTTTCTTGCCTGTTTCTCGCGCCACATTGCCCGCTAAATATTCATCGGGCAGAAAAATCACGGTGTCCGTGTTGAGCGATTCAACCACCGCCTTTGCGTTACCCGACGTGCAACAAATATCGCTCTCGGCTTTTACGTCGGCGTAGGTGTTGACGTAGGTGACGACAGGCACGCCGGGGAATTGCGCCTTCAACGCTCGGACGTCGGCGGCGGTGATGCTTTCCGCCAGCGAACAGCCTGCGCGATTAGACGGGAGCAAAACTTTTTTCGACGGATTCAAAATCTTCGCCGTCTCGCCCATGAATTTGACGCCGCAAAAAACGATGACGTCTTTATCGGTCTGCGCGGCTTTGCGGCTGAGCTCTAGCGAGTCGCCGACAAAATCGGGGATGGAGTTGAACAGCGCGGCTTCCATGTAGTTATGTCCGAGTATGACCGCGTTGCGTTCTTTCTTCAACTTGTTAATTTCAACCGCAATCTCCGCCTTGTAGCGCAGTTCGACGTCGGGGACGATGTGCGCGAGTTTGGCTTTCATCCCTGCGTACATTTCTTCGAAGTTGGTTACTTGTGAGAGCATAGGAGTTTCCTGTAAATTCAATTTTTTTCACCGCTGAGACGCTGAGGCGCGGAGTTTTTTTATTTTGCGCGTTATAGCGTCTTTTATTTCGACAATGCGCGACGATAAATACCGTCTTTTAGAACTGGCACATTGAAATTGAGTAAAAGCCCAACGTGAATCCCCGTCAACTTCATGTAAGTTAACAATTGCGCTTCGTGAACAGGCAACACGCGCTCGACGGCTTTCAGTTCAACAACGACTCGTTTGTCAATGACAAGGTCAATTACATAACCAGCGTTTAACTCGACTCCTTTGTAATTCAAAGGCAAGCCCACTTGGCGTTCAAATGGAATTTTTTGCAAAGCGCATTCGCGTTTCATACATGTCTGATAAGCCGACTCAAGCAATCCAGCGCCAAGCGTTCGATGAACTTCAATTGCCGCGCCGATAATTTTATCGGTCAAATCTTTTTCCAACAGCGGGATAACATGCTTGTTTTGCAAAACGGGGAAATTGCGTTGCATATAGTTCTCCAGATAAGTTTTTTCTTCATCCGTAATGCTAATAGAAAAAATAACCGCTGAAACACGGATGCGCTGAGGAAGACCTTTTAAAACTCTGCGTCTCCGCGCCTCAGCGGTTAAGTCTTTTTACCGCGTCCACTGTAAACTGAAATCAAAGACTTTTGCGGAGTGCGTGAGCGCGCCGATGGAGATGTAATCTACGCCGGTTTCGGCGATGGCGCGGACGGTTTCGAGCGAGACGTTGCCGGAGGCTTCGAGTTTGGCGCGTCCGTTTGTGATGGCGACGGCTTGTTTCATCAGCGCAATTGACATGTTGTCTAAAAGGATTCTTTCGACGCCAAGATTTAACGCGACGCGGACGTCTTCGAGCGCGCGGGTTTCAACTTCGATTTGCAAGCCGCCGCCGTTTTGCCTTGCGCGTTTGACGGCTTCTTCAATTCCGCCGGCGAAGTCTATGTGATTGTCTTTGATGAGAATCATGTCAAATAAGCCGATGCGATGATTTTCTCCCCCGCCGAGTTTGACCGCCAGTTTATCCAACATACGCAGACCGGGCGCGGTTTTGCGCGTGTCGAGGATGATGGCTTTTGTCCCCGCGACGGCGTCCACGAATTGACGAGTCAGCGTGGCAATGCCCGACATGCGCCCGAGAAAATTTAGCGCGACTCGCTCGCCTGTTAATAAGGGGCGAGCGTATCCGCCAAGCCGAATTAACTCGACGTTAAGTTCGATGCGCTGTCCGTCATCCACAAGAGCGTCAAATTGAATCGAATCATCTAATGAATTAAAAACTTCGCGGGCAATTTCTAATCCCGCAACGACGCCGCTTTGTTTGGCGATGACGCGCCCGTTCATGGTCGCGTTGGCGGGGATGATGCTGTTAGAGGTGACGTCGCCCGCGCCAATATCTTCTTGCAGGGCGCGTTGAACGACGGCGAGGATTTCACGATGAAGCATAACGAAATTATACTTCGCTATGCTCTTTGCGCGATTTGCGTTTCCTTTGCGACAATGGGGCGCGTGAATAAAATAAACGCGACGCCGACATACGCCAAGTAACCGATGATTTCTGTTAGCGACGGGTTGCTGTTATAGCCGAAGAGCGCTTTGAGCAATTCGCCCGCGATGGAGGTTTCGTCGAGGATGGCGTTTATATCCCAAACGTGATTGACGACGGGCGGTATCCAGCCGATGTTGTTGAATTCGCTGACGCCGTGCGCGACAAGTCCCGCCGCGAAGAGGATGAGTAAATAACTTGTGACGTTAAAGAAGCGTTTGAGGTTGAGTCGCGCGGTAGACGCCAGCAACGACCAGCCCAGTAAAATGGACGTGCCGAGTCCCAGCGTTACGCCCGCGAGAGTTTGAATGGTATTGCTTGCGGTGTTTGCGTTGGCGCCGACAAAAAACGCGGCGACGATAAAGAGCGCGAGCTCCACGCCTTCGCGGATGATGGCGATGAACGCCAGCCAGAAGATGGACGATTTGCTTGTGGACGCGGCGGCTTTGTTAATGCCGTCTTCGAGTTCGGTTTTAACGCGACGCGCTTGTTCGCGCATCCATAAAATCATCCACGTTAGAATGCCCGCCGCGAGGAACATGGTCGCGCCTTCGTAAACCGTTTCCGCGACGCCGACGAAGTTCAAACGAAGCATGGCAAGAGAAACGGCAAAGAGAACGCTGAGTCCGATCGCGCAGAAAACGCCAAGCCAGAGTATGGGAGCCAAATCTGTGCGGCGGATTTTTTGCAACGCGCCAAGCGCGATACCAATAATGAGCGCGGCTTCTAAGCCTTCGCGCAGGGTGAGCAGATAAGAGGGAAGCATTTTTTCCTCGCGTAATTTTTCTAAAGATTCTAACAGTAGGGATGGCTATTAGCAATATATTTATTTTTTGCTATCGTGCATTTGAACTGTAAAGATCGCTATCCAACAGGGGGCGAGCGCGCCCCTCGAGACTGATCAACTTCAAGTTACGAGCGACCCGTTGCCCTTCAACCACCAGAGCGTTGAATTGAATCGAGTCGTCCAGTAAATTGAAAACGGCGCGCGCGACGTCTAATCCCGCGACGACGCCGTCTTGTTTGGCGACGACCTGTCCCTGCATGGTCGCGTCGGCGGGGACAATGCTGTTGGTGGTGACGTCGCCCGCGCCAATATCTTCATCGAGCGCGCGGCGGATGGATGCGATAATTTCGTTTTGCATGGCGACGAGGATTATATAACAGAAACAGAATCCAAGTCCGATTTGAATTGCATAGGGCGAGACGTTAAATCACGCCCAACTTTTTTCCAACATTCTTAAACGCCTCCAACCCTTTATCCAAATCATCCGTTGAATGCGCGGCGGAAATCATCACGCGGATGCGCGCTTTGCCTTGCGGCACGGTGGGAAAACCAAGCGCCATCGCAAACACGCCCGCGTCAAACAACTCGCGGCTGAATTGTTGCGCGAGCGGCGCCTCGCCGAGCATGACGGGGGTGATGGGCGTTTCGCTGACGCCTGTGTTGAAGCCGAGCGTTTTCATCTCCGTTTTGAAGTATCCCGCGTTTTTCCACAACTTATCCACAAGTTCGGTGGAGTTTTCCAACAGGTTAACCGCAGCCAAGCACGCCGCCGCGTCGGGGACGGTGACGGCGGACGAAAACAAAAACGGGCGTCCGCGTTGGCGCAACCATTCAATAATCACCGCTTTGCCCGCGACGATTCCGCCGACGACGCCAAAGGCTTTTGACATCGTGCCGACTTCGACGTCCACTTTGCCGTGCAAGCCGAAATGATCCACAATACCGCGCCCGCCTTTGCCGAGAACGCCTTCGCCGTGCGCGTCGTCCACCATTAAAAGAATATCGTAGCGCTTCGCTACTTCGTAAATATCAGGCAGGGGCGCAATGTCGCCGTCCATGCTGAAAACGCCGTCGGTGATAATCAATGCGCGACGATATTGACTCAAGTTGGCTTTGATTTGCTCTTCCAATGATTTCACGTCGTTATGTTCGTAGGCGATAATTTTCGCGCCCGACAAACGACAGCCGTCAATGATAGAGGCGTGATTCAACTTGTCCGAAAAAATGACGTCCTCTTTGCCGACCAATGCGGGGATAACGGCGAGGTTCGCGGCGAAGCCCGATTGAAAAGTTATTGCCGCTTCCGCGCCTTTGAATTGCGCGAGTCGTTTTTCAAGTTCAACGTGCAAGGTCATCGTCCCCGCAATGGAACGCACGGCGGCGGGACCGACGCCCATTTCATCTGTCGCTTTTTTTACGGCGGCGACCAAGTCGGGGTGATTTGCCAGCCCCAAATAATTATTCGAGCAAAAGTTCAAAACATGTTTGCCGTCCACCGTCAGCCACGCGCCTTGCGGCGAGCCAATCGTGCGGATGTGGTTATACAATCCCTGCGATTTCAGAGCGTCAATTTCTTGTTCGATCCAATCGGTTTTCATTTTTCATTCCTCACTCCCTCATCCCCAGCCCTTCCCCCGAAGGGGGAAGGGAGTTTTATTCCCTCTCCCTTTGGGAGAGGGTTAGGGTGAGGGATTTCCGCAAAAATTCCCAACTCCGCCAGCGCTTCCGCTATTTTGGATTCCGCGCCGCTTTTGACGATGACCGTCGTTGGGCTTAGGATTTCGCCCAGATATTTTCCCGCTTTCGATTTACGCAACTCTTCTATGACTTCGGGTTTGGTTGCCCGCAATATAGCATGAGTCGCCACTCGAGTTTCGACTCCGTGCGCGTCCCAATTTTTCAGCGCTTTCACCAACGCGGGCGGGACGCTCTCGCGAGTATGCTTGACTAACAACGACAACAAATGTGCGGCTTTCAAGCCTTGTTCGTTGGCGTGTTTCAACGAACTCGCGGTGACGCGATACAAATACTCGTTGTTTTTTTCTCCGTCCCATTCGCAAAATCTTGATATTTGATAGCGCGTCGCGCGAGAAAAATTTCTTACAACAATAATTCTTCCACTCGAAGAAACGGTTATCTTTCCTTTTTCCTCTTTCTTCGCCACAAAAGAAGAAAGACGGAAAGAAGTAAATTCTTTTCCCTCTTCCGCGCTTGCTAAATCTGCTTGACCAAGCCAATGCAACATTTGAATTACATATTTAACCAACGCGCCGTCTACTTGATCCCAATACGCAAAACCGCGTAGATATTGTCCGTCCGCTTTGCGTTTGATAAACCATGAGTCGTAATCGCCGGCGGGACGTTGGAAGTCGGGGAATTTTGTTTTGAGGTCGCGCAAAAATGCGGGCAAGCTCTGCCATTTGTTTTGCGAGAGGTCGTTGATTAAATCCAGCAAAAATTCGCGCGTGACCTGCGGCTGATTTTGCCATTCGCCTTCGCAAACGATAGACGGGATTAATCGCAACTCATTGAAGGTTGTGGATTTTAGCCATGCGTTGTAGAGGCTATTCAAAGCGTCTTCGCGCGAGGCTTCGAGGAAAGATTTTACGGCTTCGGTTTGCGGTTCGTTGTTTTTGAGGATGTTGGCGGCGGTTAATAATTCGCGCAAATCGGAATGGGCGTAGGGGCGCAGCATTGCTGCGCCCCTACCATCGCCCATACGCAATGCCGCAAGATATGTCGTCGCGTCGTCCAAAATAAAATCGCTCGCTAAAATCTCATGCGCCTTTTCCACAGGCGTCGCCACGCGCCCCAACGGTTCTTTCTTTTCTTCCCTACTTCCTAATAACTGATTACTAATTACCTCTACCAAATCATCAGGAATGTACGCAAATTCTCTTGCGCCTTTATCCGTATCAAAGAAGGCTTTGTCAATCAAGCCGCGATAAAAGAGAATCTCGGCGGGGGAGATGGGTTTGAGGTGCGGGCGTTCTCTGTCGCGTTTGGCTTCGCCCATCTCGCGGATTTCGCCATAATTGCGGGCGAAGAGCGCCCATTCCATTTTGCCGTTGGCTTCAACGAGCGCCGTTAATGCGACACGCGCTTCAGGGGCGAGAATCTCCAGTGTGTCGCTGACCGTCTCCGCGTCAAGTAACGAAGCGCAAAGTTCTTCGGACGCCGAATCGACATCGCGGGATTCCAATTCCAATTCCCAGAATCCAGCGACGAGGCGGAGGAATCCAATATCGCGTTTGAGAAAAGTTTGATAAAGGTCAGGCATACGGGGTGCGGGTTAGGAGTTACAGGTTACGTTATTTACCAATTACCAATTACTAATCACCCTCTTACCACTCTCAACGCTTGCGGCAATACTTCAAAACTGACTTTGCGCAGGTTGCTGCCGAAGCTGGTGAAGACTTCGCCGTCGGTGTGGATGTAAAGCGGGCGGTCTGACGTCAGCGTGAGTTTTTTGAATTCGCCGACGCTGATTTGTTTGAAGCGCAGGTGCGTGCCTTTCATAAATTCAGGCACGAGGCGGAACATCATCGGGCGCGAAATTTTATTGACGATGACGTATTCCATTTTGCCGTCGTCGTTTTTAGAAGCTGGCGAAATGATGAAACCGCCGCCTTCGCGCGGAGCGTTGCAAAGCGCAACCATGATGGCGCTGGTCTCCCATTCTTCCGCGTCCGTTTTGATTTGCAACTTCATGGGATTGTGATTGAAGAAAATGGTTTGAATGACCGCCGCGAGGTACATGAGAAAACCTTTGACGATGGGCAGCTTGTGCGAACGAATCGTGACGATGGCGTCGAAGCCAACGCCGACGGTGTTGTCGAAATATTCCGCGCGCCCATCTTCGGCGGTGAGCAAGCCGACGTCTACGGCTTTGACGTTTTCGGCTTGGAGCGCGTGGGCGAGCGCGTGCGCGGGACTTTTTGTGTTGCCGATGGAATACGCAAAGTCGTTGCCCGAACCGATAGGAACGATTCCCAAGACGGGGCGTTTCTCCGCGGGAACTTGCATGAGTCCGTTGATGACTTCATGCACCGCGCCGTCGCCGCCCATGGCGATAACCATGTCGCAACCTTCTTCGGCGGCTTGCTTGGCAAGTTCAATTGCGTGCGTGGGGTAGACCGTTCCGCTCCATGTGATTTCGCCTTTGAACTCCTGCGCGATGGGTCGCAGGTCGTTGGCGACTTTCCACGCGCGTCCCATATCCGCCATGGGGTTGAGGATGAGCTTAACTTTGCGCGGCATGATTTTCTCCTGTTAAATGCGTTCGTTGGAATATTGTAGCGCTAAAGAATGAGGGACGGCGCAGAGGTGAATTTCCAAAAATCAACGCAATAAATTTTCATTGACCAACAGCTCGGCGTTATAGATTGATCCGCCCGCTGCGCCGCGAATGGTGTTGTGCGACAAGACGACGAATTTAAGATGCAACAGCGGATCGCGGCGGATTCTGCCGACAACGGTTGTCATGCCTTTTCCTGTTAATCGGTCAAGTCGTGGCTGAGGACGATCCGCTTCGCTCCGGACCTCGATGCTGGGGCGCGGCGCCGAGGGTAAGTCGCGCGCCGAGGTCGGGGCGAGGTAAGCGCTCAGGGCTTGCGAAGCCGCTTCGGGGTCGGTTGGCTTCGTGAATTCCACGCTGACGCAAACCGTGTGTCCGTCAATCACCGCGACGCGATTTGTGTGCGCGCTAAAGCCAATCTCCGCCAATTGAATTTTGCCGTCCATTAACTTGCCGAGCATTTTGCGCGGCTCCCATTCCACTTTGTCTTCTTCGCCGCCAATGTTGGGGATGACGTTGTCAATGACGTCGAGCGACGGCACGCCGGGATAGCCCGCGCCCGAAAGCGCTTGAAGCGAAACCGCAAAAACTTTTTTCACGCCAAAGGCGTCGTCGAGGGCTTTGAGCGCGACGGTCAATCCCGCGCTGGTGCAATTGGGATTGGTGACGATGCAACCGCTCCAGCCGCGCTTGACGCGTTGTTGCCTAACCAGTTGAATATGCTCCGCGTTAACTTCGGGAAGCAAAAGCGGAACGTCTTCGTCGCGGCGATAGGACGAGGCGTTGGAGCAAACCGCGAAGCCCGCTTGCGCAAATTGCGGTTCAATGTCGGTTGCGAGGTCGGCGGGCATGGCGGAGAAGGCGATCTTTGCGCTCATCGCGTCGGGCGACGCGGGAACGACGACCATCTCGCGCGCATACTCAGGCATGGGATCGTTTAATAGCCAGCGGCAGACTTGCGAATATTTTTGTCCAACGGAACGGTCCGACGCAGCCAGCGCGACGACTTTGAACCATGGATGATGATCCAACAACGAGATGAAACGCTGACCGACAGAGCCGGTCGCGCCGAGAACCGTTACGGGAATTTGAGATTGAGACATACGAAGAACTCCTTTATGACGTGTTTTTTAGAAAAATCTTTTCCACAGGACTAATCAGTCCTAAAAATAAAAACGCCCCACGTTTCCGTGAGGCGTTGCGCGCTGAGGTCAATTTTGCTCAGTTACTTCTGTCCAAACGCAAAGACTCCACGGGATGTGTGGGCTAGAGTAGCAGTGGACAGAGAGCCGAAACCGTTGTCGTTCATAACTGATTGGTATTTTATGCGAGGGGCGATGATTGGTCAAGAGGGAATCTTGAATTGTTAGCCCAAAGTTAAAATGTCCCCTTCGGAGGACCTAAAAAGATGGAGATAATCAGCATGAGTACGAAAGAAATTGACAGGTTGGAAGTAATCCAGAAAGTGGAAGACAAACGTGTGCAACAAAAGGAGGCGGGCGTAATTTTGGGTGTATGCTTGCGGCAAATCAAACGCCTGACCAAAGCGTATCGCGAAGATGGCGCGTCTGGTCTAATCTCAAAGCATCGCGGAGAAAAGAGCAACAATTGTTTGTCTGATGAGGCGAAGAAAAAAGCGCTGGATTTGTTGAAAAGCAAATACCAACTTAACTTGGCAAGAACAGCGTATTGTCTCAAAGAACCCGACCATCCAATTTGAGAAGGCGGTCTACCAAATTCAAACCGAGCGTCCTTCGTATGCGTTGCGTAACGCAACGGCGACAGTCTGTGTTAATGCTCAACAACAACTCACAATACTTTACAAAGGTAAATCCTTGCCTTACGAGGTGTATCATTGCCAAGCAAAACAATCCGAAGTGGTTTCTACGAAAGACCTTATAATGCGACGCTTAAAGAGCGCGTTTACGCCAAGCCTGCGACCAATCATCCTTGGCGAACGTGATACGACTTGTGATACGACTTTATGAGACTTTGTTAAAGTGCAGGCGGTATGAGTTTATAGGACTCGACAGACACGAAGGTCACGAAGGGAAAAAGGCCCCCCCTGCCCTGTACTTTGTGTACTTCGTGTTGAGAGGTTTTTCAAAAAACCGACACACACCCTAACGAGAAAAATTGTTCCCGTAAATTACGCCGACGAATTAAACATTAAAAATCGCTTTTGCGTTTGGCGCATTAAGCAGTATACTGCGAATCATCTGGAACTTTCTAAAATGACCCTAACCCCCCCCCCCATTCCTTTGCCGCTGTTGTTGGAATTAGGACAAGCATTTCACTCCATGCTTGAGCTTGAACCCACGCTGGATTCCGTCCTTGAACATGCGCGGAGCGTTCTCGCCAGCGAGGGTTGTTCGCTTTGGTTGCTTAAAGACAAAGAGGCTGAACCGGAAATCAAATGCGTCCGCGCCGTTGGGATCAATGCGAAAAGCGTCATGGGGAGCGGCATGAAAGCCAAGAAATTCTTGGTTGCCTATCGCACCCACTCGGGTCATCTGGTGAGGCCGGATTCATCGCAACACTTCAAATGGATGGACGCCAAAGTGTACGAGCGTTATTTTAATATTAACGTCCGGAGCGTCGTCAGCGCTCCGCTGGTGGCGCGCGAAAAATTGCTGGGCGAGATTGCCGCCGTCAACAAAATTGGCAAAGCGGATTTCAGCGCCGCCGATTACGACTTCATCAACGCGCTGGCGGAACATGTCGCCGTCGCCGTTCAAAACACGCAACTCTTTGAATGGCAGAATCGCACTGGCGCGCGTCAAAAACTGCTCGCTCAAATCAGCCGCCACTTACATCAAACGCTTGACATTGACGAACTTATCCCGCGCGTTTTTACGGAAGTGAACAAAGCCATCAACGCCGAAGCCCAATCCATTTGGTTGGTGGATGAAGAGGCGGCGGTCATTCGGTGCCGTTTTGCCACCGGTCAAAGCTCCGAGTCGCTTAAAGGGTTTGCCGTTCCGCTTGCCTCGCAAAGCGTAGTTGGCGCAAGCGTCTCTAAGAAAAAGTCCATCATTATTGAAGACGCCCAAAACGATAAGCGGCACGCCAGTTCGGCGGATAAAAAGACCGGCTTTATCACTCGCTCGCTGATGACCGTGCCGCTGGTGTTGGAGGAAAAAGCCATCGGCGCGATTCAAGCGGTGAATAAGCGCGGCGGACAATTTTTCAACAAAGACGATCTTGAGATGTTCCGTTCCATCGCGGATAGCGCCGCCCTCGCGGTCAACAACGCCCAACTCGTCGCGGATCTCCAAAATAGTTACGACCTGACGCTCGACGCGCTCTCCGCCGCCCTCGACTTACGTGACCGCGAAACGGAAGGTCACTCCCGGCGCGTGGTCGAATACACATCCCGTCTGGCGGAGCAAATCGGGTTGAGTAAAGAAGAGATTAAACCCATCCGCCGCGGCGCATTGATTCACGACGTCGGAAAAATCGGAGTGCCAGACGCGGTGTTGCTTAAACCCGGCGACCTTGACGCCAAAGAGCGAAAAATTATTGAACGCCACCCACAAGCGGGGTACGATATGTTGGCGGGGATTCCATTTTTGCAGGAAGAAATTAAAATCATCATCTGTCATCAAGAAAAGTGGGACGGCGCCGGCTATCCGCGCGGACTGAAAGGCGAGGAGATTAATCTCGGCGCGCGCTTGTTCATGATCGCCGACACGTTCGACGCGATTACCTCCAACCGCCCTTATCGTAAAGGTCGTTCTTACGAAGTTGCGCGCAAGATCATTGAAGAAGAGTCGGGCAAGCAATTCGACCCCAAAGCGGTTGAAGCGTTTCTTGCGGTTCCCGCCGAAGAGTGGGAGCAAATTCGCGCCCGCGTCACGGAAGAAGTTGCGCGACGGCATAATCCGAAAAAATAAGGCTCTCTGGGAATTGCCGTGATTCTTGTACACGGAAAACACGGACGGCACGGAAAACCCTTTGAATCCGCCCTTCTTCCGTGTTTTCCGTGAAATCCGTGTACCCAAAAGAGTTAATCACGGCAAATATGGTTGAGCCAAAAATAATTTCCGCTATTGAATTAGACTAATCGCCTTTTGCGCTTGGTCTTCATAAAAATTGGGGTTGACGGCGCTGGCTTTTTGCCACGCTTTGAGCGCGCCCTCGTTATCGCCTTTGCGATATAGCCCAAAGCCATACCAAAGCCACGTTTCCTCGGACATATCCGTAACGCTTCTGGCGTAATCGGTTAGCGCGAGCAGGTCTTCGTTTCTGCCGGAATGAAAGTAGGCAAGGAAAGGTCCGAACTGATAGCGAAACATGCGCAAAGGCAAACCGATTTTGCGCGCTTGATCGTAAGCGAGCGCCGCTTCTTCGTAACGGTCAAAGTAGACAAGATTACTGCCGAGATTGAACTGCGTGAACGCGTCGTTAGGATGGTTGGCAACGGCGGCTTGGGAGGCGGTCAATGCGTTTTGCCGATTTTGGTTTGCATCCCAGTTTGAAGCGAGCAGGGATTTCATTTCATTTTCAAATTGCGGAAAATAAATCACAAGATACAGGTTGTTGAACGGTTTCCATTCCTCTTCCAATTTGGAATACGAAACTTTTAAATCCGCGCCGTGATATGAATCCTGCACGGTGAACGCTTGCGCGCCGTCGTCGTAGCCGGTGAGCAAAATATAATGCGCCGCCCACAAATCGTCCGTGGGACCGAGCGCGTCGTTCGGGTCAAGCGCTGTGACGCTTTCAACCATGACGGGGTAATTTGCGGCGAGCAAACGTTTGAGCTGCTCGATATTTCCGCCCACGCGATATTCCATGTTTAGCCAGCCCGCCTGCGTTTTGACGTAGTAACGCAATTCTTCAGGATTGACGTTGCGATCTCCGACGACCGGTTTGACGACGTTGGCAATGTCGCGTTGATTTCCCTCCCAGCCGTAAATATGCAATGCCATCGAGAGCGTCGCGGGTCCGCAGTTGTTTGGCGTCTGTTGTTCAAACGTCGGCGCTTTGATGGAAGCCTGCGCGGGCAACGGGGCGAAGGTGGGCGTGGGCGTTGTGGACGGCGCGAGGTTGACAAGCGTGGGCGTCGCCGTCGTGACGGCGGTTGGCGTCACTGGGCGAGGCGTGACGGGCAAAGCCGTTGGCGCAGGACCAATTGGATGGATTGTGTTTTTTATGTAGATTGTGTATTTTTCAATGCGCCATGATACAACCGAGTTGACAAACGGAATTTGGTAAATTAAAACAGCCAGCAGAGTTAACCCTGCCAGCCCAACGAGAACGTTTCTAATCCATTTTGGCATACTTTGGAATCCGACTGACGACCAGCGCGTTGCGCTATGTTGTAATATATTCCCTCAAACTATGTTGCACCGCGTAAGCCGCGGCTTCGGCGCGATTGCTGACGTTTAGCTTCGAGAGAATGCTTGAGACGTAATTGCGCACCGTGCCTTCGCCTAAGAATAAATTTTTCGCAATCTCGCGGTTGGTTTTGCCCTCGGAGACGAGTAAAAGCACATGCTTTTCTTGCTGACTCAAACTCACAAACGCCGAAGATTCTTCCTCTTTCACCGCGCGCCGCACTTCCTGAAATACGCGTTGCGTCACGACCGGGTCAAGCGAGGCTTCGCCGCGCCCAACCGATTCGATTGCCTTCACCAGATCGTCGCCGCCAATTTGCTTGAGGATATATCCCGAAGCGCCGGCGCGAATGGCGGAGAATAACATTTCATCCTCGGCGTAAGAAGTGAGCATAATTACTTTTGTATTTGGAAAGCGCTCGACGATTTGCTCGCAAGCTTCAATGCCAGAGACGCCAGATAGTCGAATGTCCATGACGGCGACGTCTGGTTTTAGCGAAGCGACTTTTTCCAGCGCTTCGCGCGCCGAGCTGGCTTCTCCGACCACGTCAAATTGCGGATGGCGCTCCAGCAAAGCTCGCAAGCCGAGACGCACTACTTCGTGGTCGTCCACAAGCATAATTCGTTGTTTTTTCATGCGTCTATTTTACCTCAGGAATAAGGAGAGAATTTTGCGAGGCGGATTAATGACATACGGGAATTGTATCGGCGTTTTCATTCGCGTTCAAAGGCAAGCCCAAATACGGCGAAGGGTCGTAAGTGTTGTTGATATCCAACTCGTTGGTGAAATTTCCAAAGCCGTTGTCTTTCACAATCGAAAGATGCAAATGTACGCCGACGGGACTATTTGGGTCGCCTGAATAATTTCCTTGATAACCAAGTAGCGTTCCCGCGTCCACATACGCTTCCGAGACGCCGGCGGGAAATTTCTCTGAAATGAACGAAGCGCCCTGTGGGTTTGCCATGTGGGTGTAATACACCCAGATTTGCCGCCCAGATTGAAGCGGGTCGTCTGGGACGCGAACGATGACGGATGATTTCCAATCCGACTTGCGCGTGAGATAACCGGGATAAGCCGCCTTGACCGGGGTGACGCCAACTTCCGTCCCTCCGAAAATATCTATTCCGCTGTGGCGATGACCAATGCGGAACGAATCGTCCCAGATAAAGCCGATCAAACCGTCGGTTGGAAAAACGAACGGGGCGTCGCCGCATCGCGTTCCCGCCGTCATCATCAGCTCGGGACGCGAGGCGGGTTTGTTGAGCCAATTAATGACTTGCGTAACGCGCACGGAACGCCGTCGAAAATGATAGTACAGGTAAACGCCCGCGACGGTTACCGCCGCGAGAAAAGCAAGGGCTATGAATTTTTTGCGCATTCCAGAATTATACATGTTTGTTTGGCGTCCGAATTTTAGGCGGCGGACGCCGAGCGGGCGCGCGTCAATTTTTTGGCAACTTTAGACGTCGGCGAGGTTGCATGTTGGGAGCATATAAAAGTTCAAAGGGCAGCTTGGATAAAACGCCAAAAACGCCCTTGATTTCTCAAGGGCGTTTTTGGCAAATCCTACTACGGCGTTGTGTACGAAATAATAAACACGGGTCTCCAGTCTACATTTACTTCATCGCCAGAATAGAAGGCGATGGAGTCCATATTCAAGTCGTTATTGTCATCCAGCGCAAATCTCAAACGGAATTGGGTCGCGCCAAACAAGTTGACGTATTGGAAACAATAGGCGGAATTTAAATTCAGTTGATACCAATTGGGTTCTCCGACAACTGCGGCAAAACTACCCGCGCTTGGTATGAGCGCGCCCGGCGCTTCAAAGTCCGTCGTTTCCAATGGGCTGAGACCGAAGAAGCCTTTTGCCATATCGGAGGTTAAAGCGCCGTGCGTGGTAAAAGGATCTGTCCCTATCATCCCCGCCTTCTTAATTTTCACGGTCGCATGGGTAATAGTCGCATTGTCCGGCAAACTGGATGTATTAAAATATAGGAGCGAACGATATTGCTTGTTCGCGGAGTCGTCGCCCACGCGCAAAGCGCTGACTGCGTTCATCATGTTGCCTCCATTGCTAAATTCGGATGATTCTAGAACCCAACCATCGTTCGCGGCGGCGGAACTCACTGCAAGGAATCTTACAGCATACGCGTCTCCATTAGTAAAATCGCCAGCTAGCGGATTAAGCGCGGCGTCTATAATAGTATTGTCGTTGATCGCATCCAACCTGATTGTGCCGCTACCAGAGCCAGTATTAACTGTAATAGTGTAGATTGCGCCAGTTCCGCTAACGTTAGTAATAGACTCCCCGATGACGCCTGTGACGGCGATAGTTTTCAAAACAAAATCAGCAACGTCGACGCCGGTCACGGATTCAGAGAATATTGCCCTGAATCTCACAATGGCAGCAACAGAAGTGGGGTTAGCGTTAAGGCGAGAGATGGAGATAACAGTCGGCGGAGTGGTATCCACTGTCCAAGCATACGACTCTGGCGAAGCGTTCTGATTGCCCGCCTTATCGACGGCATAGACATAGAACGCGTGCAATCCATCCGCTAAAACAGGGGAAGTGAACGGGCTGGCGCAAGCGGCATAGCTATCGTTATCCATCTTGCACATTAAGGAAGCGACGCCGCTGCCTGCGCCGTCATCGCCGCTAAAGGTAAAGGTTGGCGTGGCGTTATTATCCAAACTGTTTGGTTTGCTAATAATTGCAACGGTGGGCGCGGTCGCATCCACTATCCAAATGTGAGCAGCGGGCGTCGCGTCCACGTTGCCAGCCAAGTCTTTGGCGCTCACGTTGAAAGTATGCGAACCCTCCGCTAAATTTGCGTAATTCATGGGGCTGACACAGGAAGCGTAGGCAACGCCGTCCAGCAAGCACTCGAAAGAAGCAATATCGCTGTCTGCGCTAGAAAAGGCGAATGTCGCGGAAGCGCTATTGAAAAAACTTGAAGGGGCGGAATCAATTTGCGTTTCTGGCGCGGTGGCGTCCACTGTCCAAGCATACGACTCTGGCGAAGCGTCTTGATTGCCCGCCTTATCGACGGCATAGACATAGAACGTGTGCAATCCATCCGCTAAAACAGGGGAAGTGAACGGGCTGGCGCAAGCGGCATAGCTATCGTTATCCATCTTGCACATTAGGGAAGCGCCGCCGTTGCCTGCGCCGTTGTCGCCGCTAAAGGTAAAGGTCGGCGTGGCGTTATTATCCAGACTGTTTGGCTTGCTGATAATTGCAGTGATAGGCGCGGTTTTGTCGATCGTGTAGGATTCTCCGCTTGTATATCCGCCGTTCAACGGCTTGGGGACGGAGTTTACAATCGTATCATTATCCAACACATCAAGGCGGATGACGCCGTCGCCGCTTCCAGTATTGACCGTCACAGCGTAGATGGCGCCCGAACCGCTAACCCCGCTGACGGTTGCGCCAGAGACGCCGGTTGTCGTCAAAACAAAATCGCTGACGTCTACGCCGGCGACAGGCTCGGAGAATGTGACTGTAAAATTCACATTGGCGGCATTGGCAGGATTGGCAGAGGCGCGCGCGCTGGATAAAACGCTTGGGATGGGGTAGGTGGCAAAGAATTTCCATGTCGCAGAGAAAACCGGCGCATAGACTCCATCAACGCGGACATGCCAATAATAGGTTTGATCAGGCGTCAGCGGAGGCGTCAGCGTGTAGCTGGGAGAGCTTGACGCTGGGACGGTTTGTGAAATCAACCCGACAGTGAAGGTTGCATTACTGGCGACCTGAAGCGTGTAATTGCTTGCGCCGTGAATTGGATCCCATGTAAAAGTAGGAGTAAGATCGCCAAGCGGCGCGAGCGTATTGGCGGGCGTTAAAAGAACTGGCGCCGTGAATTTCGCTTTGACCGCGCGAGGCGCCGACCAACTACTATATTGCGGCGTTGTTTTAAAATTCCCCACTGAACGAACGCGCCAATAATACGTTGTGCCGGTTACAAGCGGGGCGCTGGCAAATTGGGAGTTGGAAATGCCAGTCAAATTATCGGCGGTTTGAAATAGATTCATGAAGGCGAGGTCATGCGCGATTTGAATTTCATAACGGTTAAAAGTAACGCCCGCAGGCACAGTGGAATCCAACCAATTGAATAACTGCGCGACATTGGGCGGCACAAGCGCGCCGTTTGCGGGCGAACTCAAAACAGGAATCGAAGGCGGGGAACCTGCGGTGAAAGCGAATATCGTTGAATAACCACTGGGACCGTTATTCCCGACGGCGGCGTTTGCCTTGACGCGCCAGTAGTGCTTGTTGGCAAGCAGGTCAACTGTAGGAATATAACTTGTCGCGGCGGTTGTGAAGTTGACAACTTTTACGGCAAAAGTATCAGCGGCGGCGACTTCAAGCGTATAGGTCGCCGCGCCGGCGACGCTGTTCCATGTAAAAGTCGGGCGTTTGTTGTCCAAGGCGACGCTGTTCTCTGGCGAAACCAAAACGGGCGGAAGTATAGCGGCGCGGAAAGAACGCGCGACGGACCAGGAACTGTAATGTTGCCCAGCCCCAACGATGTTATAAGAACGCACACGCCAATAGTATTTTTTATTGGAAGCCAAATCGGCGGATGGGGCGGAGGAAGAGGCGGTAATGCCTCCGGTAGCCGTCGTATCGTCCAGTACGATTGAAGCGAATGAGAAGTCTGTGGCAACTTGAATCTGGTAATGGTCAAAAGCCGTCCCAGCCGGCAACGTAGAGTTTGCCCAATCAAGCAATGGGGTGTAATCGGTGATTAAGGCGTTGTTTGCGGGCGAACTTAAAGCTGGTATTGAAGGCGGGTTGCCGGCAGTAAACTTGGGCGCGGGAGCAGACCACAAACTGGGACCGTTTGCGCCATTCGCCCGAACGCGCCAATAATAAGCGACGCCGCCAGCCAAATCCGCCGTCAGCGTATGAGGGGTAGCGACATTCAATACGGTTCGAGCAATGACGCCAAAGCCGCTACTGGTTGAAAACTGAATGGTATACGAGGTTGCGCCAGTCACAGAATCCCAAGTAAAAGTCGGGCGTTTGTTATCAAAAATAGCGCCGTTTGCAGGCAAGAGCAACGCGGGCGGAAGCATAGCGGCGCGGAAATAACGCGCGGGCGACCATGCCGAGAAATCCCCATGCGCGTTGACCGAACGCAAGCGCCAGTAAAATTTTGTGTTCGGCGTCAAATCAACGGGCAGGGTATAAATCGAATTTGCCCTGCCGACAATATTCGCGTCAGTTGCCGTCGTATTAAAAAGGGAGTCTGCGGAAACTTGCAGTTGATAATGGTCAAAGACGATTCCAGTCGGTAGCTGCGAGACGACGGTCGCCCAATTGAACGCGGGCGTGTAATCCACAACGAGGGCGTTGTTTGCAAACGAGGTCGCGTCAAAAGCGGGGACGTTAGGCGGCGTGGCAATCTGATACGTTGCGCCGGCAGTAAACCCGCCATTCAACGGGTTGGACGCAACATCTATAATCGTATCGTCGTCCGCCACATCCAAGCGGATTGTGCCGCTGCCTGTGTTGACTGTGACCGTATAAACCTTGCCCGCGCCGCTGACCGAACTCGCGGTAGCGTTAGTTGCAATAAAGTCGTTGGCGTCTACGCCCGTGACGTTTTCTGAAAAAGTCACCGTAAAATTCACGCTCGTAGAAGTTGCGCCGGCAACTACGCTGGATTTAACGGTTGGCGCGATTTTATCAATGGCGTAGGTTTCGCCGAGAAACGTCGCGCCACTTAGCGGCTTTAATACTGCGTCGGTGATAGAGCCGTCGTTTATCACGTTTAGGCGAAGCGTGCCGTTACCCGCGCCGGTGTTAACCGTCACGGTGTAAGTGTCGCTCAAGCCCGTCAGCGCGGTTGCGGTTACATCTGTTTGGGGGAAATCGTTGCCCGCTATGGATAAAGCGGTAATCGCTCCCGATGCGTTGACTGCGCTCACGGCTTCGCCTGTGACGCCGACGGATTTGGTCAGAGTGAAATCGGTAATATCTACGCCCGTGACGGGTTTGGAGAATTTCACTGTAAAATCTACGCTGTTTAAGTTAGATGGATTTGCATTCGCGCGAACACCGCTGACAACAGTAGGAGAAGTAGCGGTTACAACCGCAGTAAGCGGATATTCTCTGGTGAAAGGAGAACCGTCGCGATTGTTATTCCCCGAAACGTGAACGTTGAAGTTGTAACTGCCGCCCCGCCCCGTTTCGGCGAAGGCGTTGGCGTAAATGCCGTCGTCTGCCGCGCCGTCGTTGTGCAAGCCGTCGTCGTAGAGGTCAAAAGCGAATTGAGTCAGCGTGGGGTTTTCGACGGTGACTTGCATGGTTGCGCCGTGAATGTACGCGGGAGCCGCCATCAAAGAGCCTGACGTGCTGTCGTTTACGCTTGCCGTAATCTTAATCGGGTCGCCTGAAATGTAGGCGTTTTTATCCGCGCTGACGGAAAGCGTCATGGCGTCCATTGTTGAAGTGGAGAGTGAATATTCTCCGCCGCTGGCGCTGGATACGCTGGTTGTCCATGTTCCCGTTTGGGGCGCGAGAATTGTATACGTCTCGTAGTTTGCGCCCGAAGCGTAGGTTACGTTGGGGGCGTTAATATCCAGCGGGTTGCCGTCGGGTTGCGTGAGCGTCAAAATAAAATCGCTGGCGGGTTTGAAGAAAGAGAGGGTCATTGAACCCATCGCGGAATCTACCAACATATTCTCGACAACTGCCTCGCCGGCGGCAATTGCTTGGGATGGCGTCGCTTGGACAACGGTATTGTTGCCGTAGATTTTGTCACGGATGGAATTGAGAGCAGAATATATTTTTTTCGGCGGATTAACCCACTGATAATCTCCTCCATGCTCGGATGCAATTCTTTTCATTAAATTATGTCCTGTTATGTCTCCTCCTATGCTTACTGTGTAAACAATTATGTTCGCATTTGTAATCTCAGGCGAAATCGAAGCATAGAGAGGCGATGCATTCTCCCCGCCGTCGCTGAAGAGTATTATCACGCGAAATGGATCAGGGGTTCCGGTTGGAGTGCCATCATCTGTGCCATAAGATAAATCTGCCACCGCCTTGTGCAACCCGGCCCCGATTGATGTTCCGCCTCCATCCACCAAAATCTGGTTAATGATTGCTTCTGCATTGATTTGCTCAGCGCGCGAATCCATTGATTGTAAGCCTGACAACAGAGGAGGATATACTGGGATTGCGGAGCCGTCAAAGGCAACAACTCCAAGTCTATCGCCTGGTCTCATAAGATCTACAAATGTCTTGGCGGCGTCTTTTACATTGTTTATTTTGTCGCCCAACATGCTGACGGACTTGTCAATCACAAGAACGACGTCAATCGAATTGATTGGATAATATGTGCGGGGGATGAAGTGGTATGGATTGCGATTGTCGTCGTCAAGTCCTACAATCGTTATGATATCCGTAAATTGCCGTGCGCCCATGAATGAGACGCCTGGGTTTGAAACATAGACAGGACCATCAGCGGGATCATCAGGAGTAATAGGGTTCATTGTGGAAAGAACGTATGAATCATGCCTGACCACTTTTCCAGGACCTATCGCAGATTCGTAAACCCAAAACCGAGTAACGCCTTCTATCGGTTCTCCGCCGCCGGCTGGATCGTAATTTTCAAATCCGCCAAAGAGCATTACGTGGATTGTCTCATCCATCAGAATATCTCCAGGTTTAAGGTCTTTGAATTGAATGGGTGGGGCGTATTCATCTCTGACTGGAATCATAGGCACTCTCGCGCCCATTTGCCAAGCATTGTTGATTAAGCCAATACAATCAACGCCTGCTGCTTGTCTGTTGCCGTTGTCAGTATCATGATTTTGATTGCCAGCAAAGAATTTGTTGTCAATCAGTTCGTCAAAAGGTAAAGTTTGATACCCCCTGCTTATTGGCAAAAAAACATCCCGCATTGGCGGGTTTAAAACAGATATTGGTATTTCCAAATCGTGTTGTGTGGCAATAAGGCTTGACGACATTCCCCACGAATAAGGAACGCCTTCATTTTCTCCTCCATCATATACATATAATAAGGATGCCTGTTGTCGGATTTGATAACGTGTGCCTGCGTCATCAATCACCCACTTGCCAGGGATGCGTCCCGCTTCCATTCCGCCGGTTCGCTCAACCTCTATTCTGGCGGCAGTGGACAGAATAATATTTCCGTTGGTTTGAAATGCGTCACGAATTAAGGCGGTCAGTTGTCCGCCATTGTTCAGGTCAGTCATAGTTGCCAGATCAAGACTAAACAAGTAATTTCCAGATGCAAACCAGTTTGGAGTATCCACTAGTGGGAACATTTCATTCGCTTGTATTGGCACCCATTGGTTAGTAAAATAACTCCAAATTTGTTTCGGCGTAGTATTATCGTGTTCGCACAATGTGCCGCCGCAAGCATCATAGTTATAGTTATTTGGGTGTATGACATTGGTTGAACTTGCTGTCCAACGATGATGAGCATACAGATAGGCGATATCAAGCATGTGCTGCCTTGCGATATCAATGGTGGATGTTACAGCAGATTTTGAGGTTAGTTTTGACGCAGACGTGTTCGTTGCCTCAGACACGGAAGTAAGGCAGAGCAATAAAAACAAAGCAGCTAGGATTTTCCAAATATAATATTTATTGCTGGAATTAGCATTCATGGCATATCTCCTTTTTTGATTCAATTTATGCTGAACTTCGTAAGAGAGTCGATATCCTTTGAAAGAATTTATCGTTTTGGCTTCATTAGCCAAAAACGAAAACGCGGATAAGAAAATTCTGATTCGTAATAGTAGATTTCATTTCCCTTAATCTCTGCAATAAGGATTCTGTCTTCCTTAATGACAGGATTATTTGTTGGACTATCATGTCCTATAAAGTGGTTGGAATCAATCCATGATGCTCCTACTACTCCGTATACGGGCGGCTTATCAAGCGATATTACAACGCCAGATCCACGAATAAAATGTTTGCTATCCGGACTCCATGAAAAGTACCTTCTATCTTCTTGTCCAATGGCTTTTGTGCCGCCATCCACAAGATTCCCAAGATATATCTCGTATTCAGCAGAAGGGAGTCCGCCGTAGTAAACTATCCAGTTTCCATCTGGGGAAACTTCAAAAGTATCAATTATGGGCGGAGTGAACGGTGTTTGAAATGTCGAATTGCCTTTAAGTGAATATTGCCAAACAGTATAGGCTACGGTATAGCCCAACGCACTGGTATAGCAAAGAGTATTAGGGAGCGCCGCGATGAGCGCACTTGAATCGGGAAGCCAGAAAAGCGATGGAAAAGGTGCTTCAGATTTACTGGGCTTAAACGGCAATATATTTTGGCGGATAATCTTTCCATCCAAAGTGTATATTTTTATATTCTCTGCTGTGCCAACAGCCATCATTTTTCCATCTGGGGAAAATCGAATATTATCTTGAATATTGGCATCGTGATTTTGAAGCGCTAAGTCCAAGTCTGCCAGCTTTTTGATTTTGCCTGTATCAACATCCGCGAGAAAAATTGTTGTAGAACATAGCGATACAGATGATTTATCCTTGCACAACATAGCCTCAAAAAACAAAAGGTGAGTTTGGGGAACGAAATTCAAAACTCCCATAAATGTTCCCGCTTCAAGAGAAGCCGACCAGTTGCTTGGGACAATGACTTGTTTCTGTGTCCCATCTGTATTGATTGAATAGATATTGCCGTCATTTTGAGAGAAAACAACCTTTTGGTTATCATCTGAAAGCCTAGGAGAATAGTAAGATTTATAATTTGGTTCTCCAGCATGGGCTAATTTGACTGGCGCGTTCTCTCCATCTTGAAAATACAAATCGCCGTCTTTGGTGAAAAGCATAACGTACCCATCCAGCGGGAATTTGGGAAGTACGGCTGGCAACGGCGTCCTTGCTGGTTGTGATGTTGGGACAGTTGGGCTTGGCAACAACTCGAAAATAGGCGTTGCAGTAATGCTCGGCGTTCTCGGCGCGGGCGGGGCGGTTCCGCAGGCGGTTAAGAGGGCAAGAAATATAATCACGATATATCTTTGCAGGGGTAGTTTTACGGTCATTGAGGGTTTCTCCTTGTTGGGGTGAAAGTTAGTTGGAGAAGTGTACATCAGAATAAGTCAATTAACTGCCAAATTAACTGCCAAGTTTTTCAAACCGGCTTTTTCACGGATTCGCGGACAGAACTTACGACGGCGTCATTGGCGTTGACCGTCGTCAAAGCAAAATCGCCGACGTCTACGCCCGTGACGTTCTCGGAAAAAGTCACTGTAAAATTCACGCTTGTGGAAGTTGCGTCGGGAATCAGGCTGGAGGAAACGGTTGGGGGGATTTTATCAATGGTGTAAGTTTCGCCGATAAACGTCGCGCCACTCAGTGGCTTTAATACCGCGTCGGTAATTGAAGCGTTGTTTATCACATTTAGACGGAGCGTTCCGTTGCCCGCGCCGGTGTTAACCGTCACAGTGTAGGTATCGCTCAAACCAGTAAGCGCGGTTGCGGTTACGTTTTGGGGAAAATCGTTACCCGCCATAATAGATAAAGCAGTGATTGTCCCCGACGCGTTAACTGCGCTCACTGTTGCGCCTAAAATGCTTAAGGGTTTGGTCAGGGTGAAATCAGTAATATCCACGCCCGTGACGGGTTTGGAGAATTTCACCGTAAAATCTACGCTGTTTAAGTTGGATGGATTTGCATTCGCGCGGACGCTACTGACAACAGTAGGAGAAGTAGCGGTTACAACCGCAGTAAGCGGATATTCTCTGGTGAAAGGAGAACCGTCGCGATTGTTATTCCCCGAAACGTGAACGTTGAAGTTGTAACTGCCGCCCCGCCCCGTTTCGGCGAAGGCGTTGGCGTAAATGCCGTCGTCTGCCGCGCCGTCGTTGTGCAAGCCGTCGTCGTAGAGGTCAAAAGCGAATTGAGTCAGCGCGGGGTCTTCAACGGTTACTTGCATGGTCGCGCCGTGAATGTATTCGGGAGTTGTTGGCGCGGCTGAAACGCTATCTTCTATGCTTGCGGTAATTTTAATTGGGTCGCCGGAAATATATTTATCCTTATCCGCGTTGACGGTAAGAATCGTTGCGTCTGTGGTTGACGCAAAAAGCTCGTACTTATCTCCAACGGCGCCGGATATATTCATTGTCCATTGTCCCGGTTGAGGAACGCGAATTGTGTAAAATGCGTAAGTTGCGCCTGTGGTAAATTTTATATTGGGGTTGTTTGTAGATGAGTCTATTACGTTTCCATTTGGCTGTGTCAATGTCAAGTTAAGCGGGTTTCCTTTCCAAGAAAAAGACACGGTCATTGCGCCCATCGTTGTATCTACATACACATTGGGAACCGTTGGCTCTCCGACAGTTCCAGATACTGCTTTGACAACCTTTTCGCCGTAGATTTTTGTTGTAATGTTGTTGAAAATTGAAAGCAACTCATTACTTGTACCAAACTGATAAAAACCGCCAGTTATGCTAGCCAACCCTCTCATTTGTATCTGATCAGAACCCGCGCCTATCGCTACCGTATATACTGGTATTTTGGCGGCAAGAATATCCCCTAAAACATTAGCAACAAAAGGAGCATTTCCCATTTCCTTCTATGCCGTCGCTCATAAGAACCATGAGACGCACTGGGTCGTTTGCTATTGCGGGTTTTGTCAATTCTTGAAGACCTACTTGCAAACCTCCGCCAATACTAGTTCCCCCGTTTGCCATGAGATTAAAGATGGCGAGTTTTGCTTCATTTTTTGCAAGATCGCCCGTTTCGGTTAGGATTTCTTGCGAAGGAATCACAAGGGATGGAACACTATTGAAGGCGACAACTCCGATTTTATCTCCCGGTCTCATATAGTCTACAAGCGACATGGCGGCATATTGCGCGTCTATCAGTTTTTGTCCGCTCATACTGCCAGAAGTGTCAATGACGAGCACGATGTCAATTGGAGTGAAATAGGTGCGCGGATAAAAATCGCCGAGTTCGTACACTCCATCATCTTTACAACTGTTAGGATCGCAATATTTAATCCTTTTTATTTTCACCCTGTCCGTATTTTGTGCGCCATTAAATGTCTGTTGTTCAGGAAGCAATTCTATGAGTTGATATTCGCTTATCACAACTTTATGCGGGCCCAAGGCGGCTTCATAAACTAAAAACCTTGTTCCGTTTACGCCAGCGACAGGCTCATTTCCATATAGTGGATCATAATTTAGGAATTCTTTGAAAAGCACTACATGGTCGTATCCATCACTTACATACCTGAGTACGACATCCCCAGCGCGCAAGTCTTTAAATTTAATGGGACGAGAATATGTGCTCGTTTTCGACATTCCATATCTACTGCCCTGTCTCCAAACTTGGCCTACAAAACCAACACAGTCAACGCCATTTGCCAGTCCCCATGAAATCGCGTCGGCAGTGCCTACGTCTCCGGCAGGAACTCCCGCCGCAATTTTTTCGCCAAAATAACCGACGGAAGGACTCCCACCAGCAGGGTAAAAATAATCCTGCGGAACTAAATTCAAATCGGGTATGGAGTCATTTGGATTATCTTCAACGGCAGTAGATCCACCCCAAAAATATGGAACGCCGACGTTTACTACAGGGGCAACACTCCAACATCCCCATGGGTCATTACACCAGTTTAGGTCAGGCGTATCAATGTTGTTACCATGAAGATAATTCGCCGTAGTTGCCGTCCATGTATAATTCAAATAGCGCTCGGCAATTGCCAGCATATCGGCTCTTCTCGTAGCATTGTCTGCAGTGGCGTTAGAATTAGATGCTGAGGACGGCGTGGTAGCGCAGAAAACCATGAAAGCTAACAGCAAGACAGCCATTGTTATTTGGAAATAACGAATCGGGGAGAAATTTGTAGTCATTGAAACCATCCTTAGTTATGTAAGAAAATATTTGGAATAACATCTCAATACGCTCTTTAGATTCAGGGAGCGAGTACAGGCTCTTGATTAGACAAACTTCAACAAGTCATTTTTCCTCCTTCGTTTTGTGTTTTAGAAAAATGAAAGTGAAAGGCTCCGCATTGCTCTGCGGGATTGGCATGTTGACAAGGTTCAAACTTTCTTCTTTACCAATTTCTCCTATTCGCCCGTTGCCAAACAAATAATGACTGGCGTCAATCCAACCTAGAAATTGTCCTCTATGAAGCGGAGTAGTTTCTCCGTTGATATTACCCAAATAAAGTTGAGGTTGTATCCTATCTTCAAAAATAAAATGTATGTTATCTGGACTCCATTCAAACGATTGAGGCAATCCATATAATTCCGCGCCCTCAATCAATTGCGAACCGCCATCGCGCAAATTGCCCAAATAAATGCCGGTAGTCACCATTTCGTCTGTTTTGCCCGGATAGTAATAATAAGTATAAATAATCCAATTCCCGTCAGGCGAGATGTTAAAAGAATCGCCGATGGGAGATGGGGCAAGATGAATTTGAACTGTTGCGAGATTGCCGTTTATGGAATATTGCCAAATAGTTCGCGGTTCTGGTCCGGTGGAATCAAGTACACTTCCAATTGAAATTGGAAATATAACGTTCAATTTACTTGAATCCTGCGTCCAGCTTATATTCGATGTCCAAAGATGCACCCATGCGGATGGATAAGTTGCCAAATTGCGGCGAATGATTTTGCCGTCCAACCCGATTACATCAATATGATTTATCGTTTGAATGCCCACCATTTTTCCATCTGGGGATACTTGAAAAGGTCCGCCTTCTCCGGGCGGTAAAAGCCTTTTTATCTCAGCAGTGTCTGTATCCACGAGAAGCAGGTCCAGATTGGGTTTGGCGCCAAGATAATTCATATTTTCCAAGACAATATCGCTTGGTTTAAATTCGTGGGTGTTGAAAAGCAGTTGATGCGTGCCGGGCACAAACGCCAAAGAGCGAATTTCGGTAATATCGCTGTATCCAAGGTTAAGAGCAACCAATTGGCTACTTGTAAGCAATGCCAGCTCGCCGTTCCCGTCCGCATTAATTGCGTACAGATCATAAGGAATTTGTCCGCGAAAAAAAACGATATTTCTTCCATCGTCTGAAAAAATAGGGGCGCTATCTTCTCCGCTATGCGTCAATTGAATTGGCTGGTTGCTACCGTCTTGAACGTACAGATTACCATCTACTACATAAGCCATACGAATCGCGTCCAGTGTGAATAGGACGCTGGGCGTTGGCGTTGATGTGAAAATTAGTGAAGGGATGGGCGAAGGCGTCTCCGTTGGCAAAGTAGTTGGCGTTTCAACAACAAGCATCGCGGTAATGGTCGGCGGAGTTGGCGTCCTCGGCGCGGGCGGGGCGATTCCGCAGGCGGGGCGATTCCGCAGGCGGTTAAGAGGGCAAATAGCGCTATCCAGAAGTATCTTTGCGAGGGCGAGTTTCGGGGCATTGAAAGTTTCTCCTAATCACAATTGACGAGACTTGAACGGGTTGCGGTTCTTTGAAAACTATTGTTAGTTACGCAGTTTATAGCGTAACGCCGATTAAAACAAGCTATGGATATCCATAGGTATTCTGACAGATTGCGTCTTAGGCGACGCGTAAGTTGACGAAACTGAAGAAGCGGACATAAACAAAAATATCAGCGCCAAGGCGATCAAGACTTTCTGAAATAGTTTTGCTTCGCTTGGGTTTGATTAATAAATAGGATTTAGAGGGGGCATAAGCCGATATTGCGCCTTCAACGATTTTTCCTATGAGCGTCTTGGGAATATTTTTATTTGTTGTATCTACGTAGAAAAAATGGGTTGCATCAAGCCATTCCAAAAAAAATCCACCAACAAGAATGGGTGGCGTATTAATAGTTCCCCATTTATCCGCATAAATAAAATATTTGCTGTTTGAGCTCCAAACGGGACCGCCTGGACAAGTAAGCGGCGCGTACAATTGCGTATGCCCGTTACGAAGATTTCCAAGATAAAGCGTAGATTCCGTTGTTGCAGTTGGACGAGCATATAAAATCCAATTCCCGTCTGGCGAAATGTCAATTTCATTGCCGCAATTTGCCATCACAATTATTGGAGGTAGGTTGTCAAGCGGTATTTGATCTGCCTCGCTATTGTCAACTGTATAACGCCAAACAGTATAGGTAGGATCTTCATAACCCGCGCCATAATGAATTGAGGCTGGAATCGCTATGATCATTCCGTTTGAATCAGGAAGCCAACTTTGCGCAGAAAAAAGTTCAGCAGGGTCACTAGGCGTGTAGGGCAAAACATTCTTGCGAATGATTTTTCCGTTTAGGTCAAAAATATCTATGCGACCAGATAACGCAACCGATACCATTTTTCCATTCGGTGAGACTTTGAAGTTGCCGCCATGATCGTATTGACCCGCCTCGCCGGGCGGTAAGATTTTCTTGATTTCGCCTGTATCTGTATCTACAAGAAAAATGCCTATCGAGCAAAGAGAGTTATATTCTTGCGACTCGCATAGATAGGTATTGAATATCAATTGACGCGTGTCAGGCACAAAAACTGGAAAACGCGCTTCTGTTCCCTTTCCAAGCGTGGCAAGCCATTGTTCGGTTATAAGCGCTTGTTCAGAGCTTCCATCCGTATTGACTGAATAGATATTTGAATATCCGTTGCCAGAAGAATCTCCGCGAGCAAAAACGATTTTTTGATTGTCGTTTGAAATTATGGGAGAATGCGCCTTCTCTCCGCCGCGAGTTAATTGAATCGGCGAATTGTTCTCGTCTTGAAAGTATAAATCGCCGTTTTTTTCAAAAATCACAACGTACCCATCCAGCGGGAATTTTGGAAGCACGGCTGGCAAAGGCGTCATTGTTGGTTTGACTGTTGGGGCGGTTGGGCTTGGTAACAACTCAAAAAGAGGCGTCGCGGTAATGATCGGCGGGGTTGGCGTACTCGGCGCGGGCGGGGCGGTTCCGCAGGCGGTTAAGAGGGCAAATAGCGCTATCCAGAAGTATCTTTGCGAGGGCGGGTTTCGGGGCATTGAAAGTTTCTCCTAATCACAATTGACGAGACTTGAACGGGTTGCGGTTCTTTGAAAACTATTGTTAGTTACGCAGTTTATAGCGTAACGCTGATTAAAACAAGCTATGGATATCCATAGGTATTCTGCCTCCCCAAGCATAAGGGATACCTTCATTTTCTACGCCTGCCAAAATCCCATGCGGGGTATCTACAAGGGGGAACATAGCATCGCGGAGCAAGGTTCCTCCATTATTGATATATTTCACGGTGATATGATCTTGCTCTAATAAATAGCGGTATCGTGGATCATTATCTTGTCGATAAGCATAGGCATCAGCATTAGAATTGACGCCATCCGGATGTATTATATTGGTTGCGGTTGCTTGCCAGCGATGGTTAGCGTATAGGTAAGCGATATCAAGCATGTGTTGTCTTACTGCATCTGTAGCAGATGTGATTCTGAGGCTAGACGCGAACGTGTTCGCTGTATCAGATACAGAAACAATGCAAAGTAGTAAAAACAAAGCAGCTAGAATTTTCCAGATATGATGCGTTTTATTTGGTTTAGATTTCATTTGTATCTCCTTTTCAATGTAGTTGTGGTAAATCAGGTATGGGTGAAAATCGTTTGAAAGAATTTATTGCTTTGGTCTAATTGCCATCAAACTAGGATAAGGAAATTCCAGTTCATAGTAATAAACTTCATTCCCTCTGATTTTTGCTATAAGAAACCTTTCTTTTTTAATTAAAGGATTTCTTTTCGGTGTATCAAAGTAAATAAAATGATTGGGATCAATCCAACCAGGTCCAGCTCCTCCATCCAAAGGCGGCTTGTCAAAGGATATTACAACAGTCCAGCTATGAATAAAATGTTTGCTGTCTGAGCTCCATTGAAAACTCTTTCTAAGGTCATCGTTGCCAATAATCTTTGTATTTCCATTTGCAAGATTCCCAAGATAGAGTTCTGTTGCGGCTGGGCTGACGCCTCCATAAACAATCCAGTTTCCATCGGGAGAAACTTCAAAAGTGCCAACCACAGGTGGGTCAAACGATATCTGAACCGTAGCGCCGCCGCCAAGCATATAACGCCATATAGTGTAAGCGGGAGCGACACCGCCTGCATAAAATGCGTCAGGGACAGTTTTATCGGGAAGCGCCGCGATTAATCCGCTTGAATCGGGAAGCCAAAATAACGATGGGAAAAGTTGCTCGGGATCGGCTGGGGTAAAAGGCAAAATGTTCTGACGAATAATCCTGCCGTCCAGAGTGTATATCTTCACGTTACCCGCCCCCCCTACCGCCATCATTTTTCCGTTTGGTGAAAATTTAATATCATAGATAACTGGATTGTTATTTTGAAGAGTCAAACCCAAGTCTGCCAGTTGCCTCACTTTGCCTGTGTCCGTGTCTGCGATAAAGATGATTTTGGAGCACGGCGACGCAGATGATTTCTCCTTGCACCAAACAGCCTGAAAAGACAAGAGATGAGTCTTTGGAACAAAACTCATCTCTTCCATAAGCGTTCCCACTTTAAGGGTATCCAGCCAGTTATTTGGGATAATGACTTGCTCCTGTGTCCCATCCGTGTTGATTGAATAGATATTCCCGTCGTCTTGGTAGAAGACAACCTTTTTGTTGTCATCAGAAAGTTTAACGAAGTAAGGAGGGTAGTTTTTTCCTT